>Ga0070731_10000759_pt1 | contig 38788 bp, 39 predicted proteins | sample Coa_R1_2_FD_66448 | JGI IMG/M metagenome (GOLD analysis project Ga0070731, IMG submission 66448) | Surface soil microbial communities from Centralia Pennsylvania, which are recovering from an underground coalmine fire - Coalmine... | ecosystem: Environmental > Terrestrial > Soil > Unclassified ...
CGCGCGGGATTTAGGTTCCCGTGACGCAAGTCGTGGGGGTTCGAGCCCCTCCGCCCGCACCAGCTGGGCGGTTCTTTTGGCGAATGCCCTGAAGAGTAGATCCAATGCAGGTCACCGAAACTGGCGCCGCGGGCCTTAAGCGCGAATACCGGGTCGTTGTCCCGGCAACGGACCTTGCGGCGCGCGTCAACGAGCGCATCGACGATCTCAAAGGCCGCGTTCAGCTGCGCGGTTTCCGCCCCGGCAAAGTGCCGGCTTCACACCTCAAGAAGCTGTACGGCAAATCCGCCATGGCCGAGGTGATCGAAGCGGCGGTACGGGAGGCCAACAGCAAGATTGTGAGCGACAACGGCCTCAAGCTCGCCACGGAACCTAAGGTGGTGCTGCCTTCGGAGGAGGGGGCCGTAGAAGGCGTCATCGAAGGCAAATCCGATCTCGCCTACACGGTTGAGATGGAGATCGTGCCGCCGATCACGCTCATGGATTTCAAAACCATGAAGCTTGAGCGGCTTCGCGCCGACGTGACTGACGCCGAGGTCGATCAGGCGGTGCAGGCGCTTGCGGAGCAGAACCGTCCGTTCGTAGCCAAAACGGATGGAGCCGCAAATGGAGACCGCGCAACGATTTCGTTTCAGGGCACGATGGACGGCAAGCCCTTCGAGAATGGCGCGGGCGAAGATGTGCCCATATTGCTTGGGTCGGGCCGATTCATCCCTGGCTTCGAGGAGAACCTCATCGGTGCGAAGGCCGGTGAAAGCCGCACCTTCGATATCAAATTTCCCGAGAACTATCCGGTAGCGGATCTTGCCGGCAAGGATGCGACGTTCGCGGTCACCGTGAAAACCGTTGAGGCGCCAGGCCAAGTCACTTTGGATGACGACTTCGCAAAAGGTCTCGGCTTGGATTCGCTGAGCAAGTTACGGGACGCTTTGCGAGAGCGCATCGAACGCGAGCATACCGTGGCTTCGCGCCAGAAGCTCAAGCGTGCCTTGCTCGATCAACTCGACGAACAGCACAAGTTCGAGCCGCCGCCGAGCTTGGCCGAACAGGAGTTCAACAACGTCTGGTCGACAATCGAAAACGACCTCAAACAGCAAGGCCGTACTTTCGCGGATGAGGGCACGACCGAAGAGAAGGCGCGCGAAGACTACCGCGCGATCGCCGAGCGCCGGGTTCGTCTCGGTCTCGTCATTGCCGAGATCGGGGAAAAGAACAACATCAACGTGAGCGAAGACCAGTTGCGGGCGGCGGTGATGGAACAAGTTCGCCAGCTGCCCGGACGGGAACAGCAGGTGTGGGACTACTATCGCAATAATCCCAGTGCGCTTGCGGCGCTGCGCGCGCCGCTCTTTGAGGACAAGGTGGTCGACTTCGTGCTTGAGCTTGCCCAGGTGACCGACAAGCAGGTGTCCCGCGAGGAGCTGTTCAAGGACGACGAAGAGTGAAGCCGCAAGGGCCTCCGGCGGCACGTCTTGCCACCACCGTTTGCGCGCTTATGTAAATTAACCACGGGATAACTGGGAAAGCACGGCGGCTTCGACAGGCCGGGCCCGACTCAGCCACATTGGGCATCCATGATGGAAAGAGCCCCTTACAGGTGAGCTATGCGCGATCCGAAAGAGACCTACATGAACTACCTTGTTCCCATGGTGGTCGAGCAGACCAACCGTGGCGAGCGGGCCTATGACATCTACTCCCGGCTGCTGAAGGAACGCATCATCTTCATCACCGGCCCGATCGAGGACGGCATGGCCTCGCTTGTGGTTGCGCAGCTTTTGTTCTTGGAGGCTGAGAATCCGAAAAAGGAAGTCTCCATGTACATCAATTCGCCCGGCGGGATCGTGACGTCGGGACTGGCGATTTACGACACGATGCAGTTCATCCGCCCGGCAGTCTCGACACTTTGCACGGGGCAAGCCGCGTCGATGGGATCGCTTCTGCTCGCTGCCGGTGCCAAGGACCTGCGGTTCGCCTTGCCGAACGCTCGGATCATGGTTCACCAGCCTTCAGGCGGCTTCCAAGGGCAGGCGACCGATATCATGTTGCATGCCCAAGAAATCTTGAACCTCAAGCGGCGTTTGAACGAAATCTACGTCAAGCATACGGCCCAGCCGCTCAAGAAAATCGAAGATGCCCTAGAACGGGACATGTTCCTTACCGCCGAAATGGCCAAGGATTTCGGCCTGATCGACAAGGTGATCGACAAGCGGCCAGAGGAACCATCCCTGAAGATGGCGGAAGTGGCATCAATCAAGGGGTGACTTCCGCCCGTCCCGGCTGCAATTGCCGCCATGAAATGGGCTCATTCATCCGCGCAAAGCGGGGCCAAGGGCTTGGCGTCACGCCGTCTTCCCGACGGTGTGATCCAGAAAACACACTGGCACAAACTGGCGCAAAGTCGCGTTATCGTTAATGGATTCTTGGTTGGCACATGACTAGCATAGACAATTATCGCGGACCTGGGTGTATCGTCCTGGGTCTTTCTGTCTGGGACGCGTTGCGGCAATGTATCCGCAGCTACGGAATGTTAGCGCAGCGCTCCGTAAGCTCTTGAGGTGGTGCCCGCGCAGTTGAGGCCTAAGGGCCGAGACATGAGACTGGTACGGAGACTGGAATGAGCAAGGTTGGCGGTGGCGATTCAAAGAATACGCTTTACTGCTCGTTCTGTGGCAAGAGCCAGCACGAGGTGCGCAAGCTCATTGCCGGGCCGACCGTTTTCATTTGCGATGAGTGTGTCGAGCTGTGCATGGACATCATCCGCGAGGAGAACAAATCCTCGCTGGTGAAGTCGCGCGACGGCATTCCGACCCCGCGCGAGATACGTAAGGTCCTGGACGATTACGTCATTGGCCAGGACTACGCCAAGAAGGTGCTCTCGGTCGCCGTTCACAATCACTACAAGCGGCTTAATCACCAGAGCAAACACAACGACGTCGAGTTGGCAAAATCTAACATCCTGCTGGTCGGGCCGACCGGCTCCGGCAAGACGCTTCTGGCGCAGACGCTGGCGCGCATTCTCGACGTGCCGTTCACGATGGCGGACGCGACCACGCTCACCGAGGCCGGCTATGTCGGTGAGGACGTCGAGAACATCATCCTGAAGCTGTTGCAGTCCGCCGACTACAACGTCGAGCGCGCGCAGCGCGGCATCGTCTACATCGACGAGATCGATAAGATTTCGCGGAAGTCGGACAATCCGTCGATCACGCGTGACGTGTCCGGCGAGGGCGTGCAACAGGCGCTGCTCAAGATCATGGAAGGCACGATCGCCAGCGTCCCGCCACAAGGCGGCCGCAAGCATCCGCAGCAGGAATTCCTCCAGGTTGATACGACGAACATCCTTTTCGTCTGCGGCGGCGCCTTCTCCGGTTTGGAAAAGATCATCTCGGCACGGGGCCGTTCCACGTCGATTGGTTTCGGCGCCAAGGTCTCGGCGCCGGAGGATCGCAAACAGGGCGAAATCTTCCGCGAGGTGGAGCCGGAGGATCTGCTGAAATACGGCCTTATACCGGAATTCGTCGGCCGTCTTCCGGTTGTCGCCACCCTGGAAGATCTCGACGAGGCTTCGCTCAAGCGCATCCTCACCGAGCCGAAGAACGCGCTGATCAAACAGTACCAGCGCATGTTCGAAATGGAGACGGTCGACCTCAAGCTTACCGACGACGCGCTTGCTGCGATCTCGCGCAAGGCCATCGAGCGTAAGACTGGTGCGCGCGGCCTGCGCTCAATCATGGAGAGCATTTTGCTCGACACGATGTTCGACCTGCCGAGCCTAGAAGGTGTCGTGCGGGTTGAGATCTTCCGAGAGGTCGTGGACGGCAGCAAGCGGCCGCTTTACATCTACGCCGATCGCTCGGATCGTGCGAGCGACGCTGGCGGCGCGAGCGCCTAAAATGGAATCGGGCCCGCCACGGCGGCCCGATTCGGTGCGCGTCCCAACGCTGCGCCATTACGACGCGTTATTTTGCGCCAAAAATCCCGCTTTCTTGACACGCTCACGGCGCAACGCCACCTATAGCGTTGGCGTGAAAGTTGCGTACCAAGAGTCGCGTGAGCTTTCCGCAATCCGTCGTGGCGGCGCATCCTGCGGGTCGTGACGGAAGTGCACAACAAATAAGGGAAGGGGCCATGACTAGTGCCACCAAGCCTAAGCCAACTTTGACGGCCGGTGAAAGCCGTGCCTATCCGGTGCTGCCACTGCGGGACATCGTCGTTTTCCCGCACATGATTGTTCCTTTGTTCGTCGGCCGCGAAAAGTCGATCAAAGCGCTCGAAGAGGTGATGCGCTCGGATACTTTCATTTTGCTGGCGACGCAGAAAAACGCTTCGGATGATGATCCGGCGCCCGACGCCATCTACAGCGTCGGCACGCTTGCGAGCGTGCTGCAGCTTCTCAAACTGCCGGATGGCACCGTGAAGGTGCTGGTCGAAGGCGCGGCGCGCGCCGGCGTGAAGCATTACACCGACCGCGAGGAGTACTACGAGGCTGAAGCCATCGTGCTCGCCGATTCCTCTGGCGATCAGGTCGAGGCCGAAGCGCTGGCGCGCTCGGTCGTCAACGAGTTCGAAGGCTACGTGAAGCTCAACAAGAAGGTTTCGCCGGAGGTTATCGGCGTCGTCCAGCAGATCGAGGATTATGCCAAGCTTGCCGACGCGGTGGCTTCGCATCTGGCTGTCAAGATTCCGGACAAGCAGGTGATCCTTGAGACGCCGAGCGTGACCGAGCGGCTGGAAAAAGTGCTCGGCCTGATGGAGAGCGAAATCTCGGTTCTGCAGGTGGAAAAGCGCATCCGCACGCGCGTCAAGCGGCAGATGGAGAAGACCCAGCGCGAGTACTACCTCAACGAGCAAATGAAGGCGATCCAGAAGGAACTGGGCGACGAGGACGGCAAAGATGAAGTCGCCGAGCTCGAAGAGAAGATCAAGCAGACCAAGCTCTCCAAGGAGGCCCGCGAAAAGGCGCAGCACGAGCTGAAGAAGCTACGGCAGATGTCGCCGATGTCGGCGGAAGCCACCGTCGTGCGCAACTATCTCGACTGGCTGCTCGCCATTCCGTGGAACAAGAAATCCAAGGTCAAAAAGGATTTGGCTTTGGCGGAGCAGATCCTCGAGGCCGATCATTACGGACTGGAGAAGGTCAAGGAGCGCATCGTCGAATATCTCGCGGTGCAGCAGCGGGCCAATAAGCTGACCGGGCCGATCCTGTGCCTCGTCGGCCCTCCCGGCGTGGGCAAGACCTCGCTTGGCAAATCGATCGCAAAGGCGACTGGACGCGAGTTCGTGCGCGTCTCGCTCGGCGGCGTGCGCGATGAGGCGGAAATTCGCGGCCACAGGCGGACCTATATCGGCTCCATGCCGGGCAAGGTCATCCAGTCGATGCGCAAGGCCAAGACTTCGAACCCACTGTTCCTGCTCGACGAGGTCGACAAAATGGGCGCCGACTTCCGCGGCGACCCGTCTTCGGCACTGCTCGAAGTGCTGGACCCTGAGCAGAACCATGCGTTCAACGATCATTACTTGGAGGTCGATTACGATCTGTCTCATGTGATGTTCATCACCACGGCGAATACGCTCAATATCCCGCCGCCCTTGATGGACCGCATGGAGATCATTCGGATCGCGGGCTACACCGAGGACGAGAAGGTCGAGATCGCGCGCAAGCACTTGATCCCGCACGCCATCGTCAAGCATGGCCTGGGTCCCAAGGAGTGGTCAATCGACGACGAAGCGTTGCTCATGATGATCCGCCGCTACACGCGGGAAGCAGGCGTGCGTAATCTCGAGCGCGAACTGTCGACGCTGATCCGCAAGGCAGTGAAAGAGCTCACGATCAAAAAAACGCAGTCGGTGGAGGTTACCGCCAAGGTGCTGCCCGACTATCTCGGTGTGCCGAAATTCCGCTATGGCGAAATCGAGGATGAGGACCAAATTGGCGTCGTTACCGGCCTTGCCTGGACAGACGTTGGGGGTGAACTGCTCACAATCGAAGCGGCCATGATGCCCGGCAAGGGGAAGATGACCGTCACTGGCAATCTCCGCGACGTGATGAAGGAATCGATCTCCGCGGCGGCGTCGTATGTCCGCATGCGGTCGGTCGCCTTCGGCATCGAGCCGCCGGCGTTCGATAAGCGCGACATCCACGTGCACGTGCCCGAAGGGGCCACGCCGAAGGATGGACCTTCGGCCGGTGTGGCCATGGTCACTGCGATCGTTTCCGTGATGACCGGTATCCCGGTACATCGAGACGTGGCGATGACAGGCGAAATTACGTTGCGCGGCCGTGTACTGCCGATCGGCGGGTTGAAGGAGAAGCTTCTGGCGGCTCTGCGGGGCGGCATCAAAACCGTGCTGATCCCGGAAGAGAACGCCAAGGACCTAGTCGAGATCAACGACAGCATCAAAAGCGGTCTCGACATCATCCCGGTCTCTCGCATGGACGAGGTGCTGGCGCGCGCCCTTGTGCGCAAACCGGAACCGATCGTCTGGGAAGAGAGCGCGGCTAAACCGGTCGACGTTCCCGAACCGGCTGTGGAAGAGGACGCGTCCGGTCTGACTGCGCATTAGCTGGCGACAGAGGGAATTTCGGTAATGCTCCAGGCGGCGCCCAACGGGCGCCGCCTTTGGCGTTTAGGTCCATGACGGCTGGCGCTAAGCTGCCATAATACAATGTTAACCCTGTTCCCCTACCTGGGGGCACAGGTCGAGTTGGATTCGTGCGTATGTGAGGGCAGAGTGAAGATTCGGGGAATCTCATCGGGGCGAACCCAACCAGGACGAACTCATCAAGCGGGGGGATACGTGCTCAGGATCAGCGCAGTGTGTGCGACGCTCGGATGTCTTATGCTCGCTGCGGTGCCGGCTGGTGCCGGAGAGTCCGGTCCCGAGGAGTTTCCACTCGCGGGAAACTACATGCAAAACACTCCCTGCAAGGGCAACGCCAGCGATCAGGCGGCCATGAAAGTCAGCATTTCGCCGCAGCAGATCGTGTCGAATATTGGGGTGTGCAGCATCCTTGACGCCAAGCAGGAAGGCGACAGCTACCACCTCCACGTTGAATGCAAGTTCCCGGCTGGTCCGCTTGTGGGGGATCTCACGTTCACGCCGCGACCCGATCAAACGGTCAAGTTCGTTGACCGGGACAACACCTACAACGCGATTCTGTACCGCTGCCCCAACTAGGCGGACGCGGCTGTCATCACGCTCCCGGCGTGCTATGAGTGATTTTCTCAATCACTCGCCAGATAACGAGGGAGCGCACGATGAGTTACTACCAGGGCCTGCAGGCCGAAGTAGTGCCGTTTCGCGGTCACAACGGTGATCAGGGTGAAGCCTACTACGCGTCTCCCACACGCGCCGGCAAATTTTCTGGCGTTGTCGTCATCCATCACATACCGGGGTGGTGCGAGTGGACCACCGAAGTCGTGCGCAAGCTAGCGCACCACGGCTACGCGGCAATCTCGCCGCATCTGTATTTCCGTGAAGGCAGCGCAAACGAAAGTCCCGATGATCTCGGCGCCCGCATCCGTGCGGCTGGCGGTGTCGCTGATGCGCAAGTCATGGGTGATGTAGCAGGCGCGATGGCCTATTTGCGCGGACAGTCAAACGCCACCGGGAAGATCGGCGTCATCGGCTTCTGCTCCGGCGGCCGCCACACTTACCTCGCGGCCTGCACGCTCAAAGGCATTGACGCTGCAGTCGACTGCTGGGGCGGTAATGTCGTCGTCGACAACCCCAAGGATCTGAACGAGAAGCGGCCCGTTGCGCCGATCGACCTGACTGAGAAAATGTCGTGCCCGCTGCTCGGTATTTTTGGCAACAACGACGCCAATCCGACCGCCGATCAGGTCAACCGCACCGAGGCCGTGCTCAAGAAATTCAGGAAGAACTATGAGTTCCACCGCTACAACGGCGCGGGCCACGCGTTTTTCAACTGGCAACGCGATGCTTATCGGCCAGAGCAGGCCATGGATGGCTGGCGAAAGGTCTTCGACTTTTTCAACCGCAATCTGGCGGCATCCGCCAGCAGCGTCGCGGCCGAATAGGGAGGCAGTCATGTGCTCCTACATCGTGGAAAAAGCCGCCCTCGTCGGCAGTGCTAAGGGCCGTAAGGGCTGGATGCGGATTGACACCGCGAACGTCTATTTTGATCACCCCTACTACTCAACGCTTGACCACGTGCTTGCCATCGACTTCACCAACGAGGGCGAGGGTGGGCGCGACCGCGTCGCGGTCGAATTGAGCGCGGAATCTGCGCGTGCCCTTGTGGACCGCATTCTCGCCGCGCTGGCGAGCGGAGAAGCGGCGCATATGACGGCTCCGCCGGCGATGCCAGTACCGGCGGAGTAAAGCGCAGCGGGTCCGGCTCGCTGCGTGAGGCCGTGGGGACAAATCGTCTAGTCGCGCATGAACGCACGATGACGTTGTTCAATTTCGTCCACACGGGCCGCCAGCGGATCGTCTCGCCAAGGTTCACGATATTGTGGTAGCCCTTAAGAGGGGCAGTACACGGGACCTTGTCATCACGGGAGGACAGTCCGATGAGAATGTTGGCTTATCTTCTGGCCGTTATCTGTATCGCTGCGGCCGCGATGTATTACACGCTGCCGGCAGGTCAACTGCCAGCTTTCGTTCCGGGCCACCTAGACGGCTCTGCTCACATTCACAAGCTGCACGCCTATGCTGCCGTGGCGGCGGCAATCGTTCTCTTTGTGCTCGGCTGGCTCTCTGGCCGCCGCTCGCAAAGCATGGCATAGACAGGCCGGCTTGATCCTCTTCACGTTTCGTCAGCCGGCGTTGCGTCCAGCGAGCTTGCGCTGCACGCGTTCATCGAACCGCGCCACGCTGACGACGACACGCTGGTGCGTGCCGCCGCCGATCGGCTCGAACTCGTCGTGAGCTTCGACGCGGAAGGTGACGGTGCGCCCTTCGACGCCTAAAACCTCGGCGGTTGCGGTGACGCGCAGTCCGATTGGAGTTGCGGCTGTGTGGCTCACGTCGAGGTGAATGCCAAGGCTTTGATGGCCGGCCGGCAAAAGGTGTTCGACGGCGGCTAAAGCTGCGGCCTCAATAACGTTGATCATCACCGGCGTTGCCAGCACCGCAATTCGTCCCGACCCGACGAACGGCGCGGTGTGCTCGGGCCCAACGACGATGTCGGCTGTTCCGACCAGGCCAGGCGTGATCCGGGCAACAACTGAGCTCACCTTCGTAGGGGAGGGCATACGGGAGTATCCGGCTGGTTCGTTTCGGGAATCATGTCATAACCCGTCAAGTTCCGTCGTGTCGCCTCGGCGGTTCCGCCCGGCCGCCGCGTGGCTTAGCAGCGGTCCCGTGACGTTCCGCAGCAGCGCCACAGAGTGCTAGCTTAACGCCCTGTAGTAGGAGGCCCATGATGCAACGCTACGTCCTGGTGGCCAGCTTATTTTCGGTACTTTCGTTGATAGCCTTGCCGAACGTGCCGGCGCTCGCCGTCACCCCCAAGCAGAAGATGGAAACTTGCAAGTTCGGAGCCGACCATCCGATGCTGTCCGGAAAGGCCCGTGCCGACTTCATCAAGAAGTGCATGTCAAACAAGAACGACCCGCGAGGTCCCTCGTCGTCCGGCGCAGCGGTCGCGCCCGGCCCCGAAGGCAAGCCGAACTAAGCGGTAATCCCGCTCAAAACCGCACGTTTCTATCGCCGTTCCCCCGATTTTGCCCGGGCGCGATCCGGGCTAGGATGGCGCTACTCCACGAGGAAAATGCCCCATGACCACCGCGACACTTGAAGCCAAAACTACCGAATTCGATGTCAGCGACGTTGAGTATCTGCGGCATGGCAGCAAGCCGCTTTTGGCGCGTGTGTTCAAGCCGCGCGGAGAGGGGCCGTTTCCGGCGTTGGTCGAGTGCCATGGCGGCGCCTGGTGCATGAGCGACCGTATGACCGAGCACCTGCGTCATGAGTACATGGCGTCGCATGGCATCGTATCGATCGCGCTCGATTTCCGTTCCGGCAACGAAGACCCTTATCCGGCGTCGGCACAAGATATCAATTACGCGGTGCGTTGGGCGAAGCAAAATGCGCGCGAGCTGAAAACGCGACCGGAACTGATCGGCATTTCGGGACAATCGAGCGGCGGCCATCTGGCCATGCTGATTGCCATGCGCCCCGGCGACCCGCGGTATTCGGCGATCGCGTTGCCGCGCGGCGCGGCGGAATACGATGCGAGCGTTCGCTGTGTCGTCATGTCGTGGCCGGTGATCAATCCGCTGTCCCGCTATCGCCTCGCCAAGCGTGCGGTGGCGGCTGGTGAGGAGTGGGGCAAGAGCATCGTGCCGCGGCACGACAAATATTGGATCAACGAAGCCAATATGAGTGAAGGCAATCCGCTGCTCGCGCTCGAACGCGGCGAGAAGGCGAAACTGCCGCCGGCGATCTGGTTCCAAGGCCGCGGCGACACCGTTCACGACTACAAGGACCCCGAGTCGGATTTCCCCGGCAACGAGCCGCAGCGCTTCTGCGCAGATTATAAAAAAGCGGGCGGCGAAATCACGCTGGAATACATCGACATGGATCGTCACACCGGTCACTCTCCCGATTTGTCCAAGAGCGGCGCCATGTTTGCGCACATGGTGGAGTTCGTGGGCCGCCACATCAAAAAGGCATGACCCCGACGCCGACGATCAAATTGTTTGAGGCTGATGCTTATCTGACCGAAGCGGAGGGGCGTGTCGTTTCGGTGTCCGAGGAAGGCATTCGGCTCGACCAAACGTTGTTTTACGCGGAAAGCGGCGGGCAGCCTGGCGATTGCGGCGTGCTCTTGCTCGATGACGGCGAAGCGATGGAAATTGCCGGCACCAATTACGCGCCCGGCCGCATCACCATCCTGCACACGCCCAAATCGGCACTGCAGCCTTTGTCGGAAGGTCGGCCGGTGAGGATGAAGATCGACTGGGAGCGGCGCTTCCGCCACATGCAGATGCATACCTGTCTGCACATTCTCTGCAGCCTCGTCGACGCACCGGTGACTGGGTGCGCCATTCACACCGACCACGCGCGTATCGATTTTGATCTCGAAGAGAACACGCTCGACAAGTCCGAATTGACCGGGCGCATCAATGAAATAATCAAGAGGGACGTACCGGTCGAGACGCAGCAATGGCCGATCAGCGAAGTGCGCGCGAGGCCTGGATTGGTGCGGACCGCCATGGTGGCGCCGCCGGAGATCGGCGATACGATGCGCATCGTCCAGATCCTCGGCGTCGACATTCAGCCATGCGGCGGTACCCATGTGCGCTCGACCGGCGAGATCGGCAAAGTGCTTGTTCGCAAGATCGAAAAGAAAAGCCGCCGCGCCCGGCGCGTCACCGTGGTGTTCGGCGAGCCGCCCGCCGGTTCATGATTTTTCGGCATTCGCGGCGAAGGTGCGTATGACGGCTTGATGGAGTAATCGGATGAGCGATTGCCTGCATTGCGACATTAACGAATTGGTGCGTGAGCGTATTGAGGGACAGGAGAACGTCGATCTGGCTGATATGGTGGCGCGGGTTGCCGAGAGTCTCGCCGAACTGATCATGCTCGGGCCAAAGGACCAATGGGCCGGCTTGATGTCCGAAGCCGTTCGCCACCTCGGACAAACCATGCTGGAGGACATTGAGGGCGTTGAAACCAGTACGGCTCATTAGGATACCCGCAACGGTACGGTTCGGCGGGTCATTTTGCTGCGGGCGTAAAGATGACGACGCGAACCTCATCGGTATTGTCACGTGTAACACCCAAAACCGTTGCGCGGTCTGAGGTTCTGTTATCCATGCCGCAGAAGGCAACGATGGCGTCGGCTTGGGGCTTTTGCACCGAAAGCACCGGCAGGGGGTTGTCGATCCAATGGGCCGGTCCGTCCACGGCGAGAGTCATGTCGATCACTTTCCAGGCGTCGCCTGATGTGAGGCGCGACTGCAGCGCACCAAGGACCTGCGGCTGCAGACAAATTTCATTTTTCATGCCGTCGAGATCAGCCTGGTCGGCCTGCGCCAAGCGGTATTCGCCCCTGACCGGGGTGAATTTGATGACGAGCGGCACGTCCTTCCCTGGCGGTAGCACCTGCTGCCAGCTCAGCACGTTGTCCAGCGACCAATCAGCGGTCAGCAGCTCCTTGGGATTATCCGGGTCGCGGGGTGAAATGATGCCGAGTGCGGCCAGGCGGCTGACCTGATCGGGCGGCAGCGCGGCGAGTGCCTTATCGATCTCGGGGCCGAATGGGATCAGCGGCAGGCGGTCGGCCTTGATCTCGGTGGTGCGATCGAGACCCAGCGCATAAACGCGCACCTCCGCTTTTGGCGTTACCGGCTCGCCGGCCGCCGTGACAGCGAGGCTCACGGGGTTTTCCGCATCGTTGGAAGCCAGCACCCAGGTCTGACGGCCGTCGGAGCTGGCCTGCAGTTCCGGCATGGATACCGAAGCGGTGAGCTTGAGTTCCCGATCGCCGGTGTTCTTGACCAGGTACGAGTAGACGACGCTGCCGATCGCGATGTTGATATCGATACCCTCGACCTCAAGGTCGGCGGCCGAGCCGATCTGCAACGCACCGACCACGAGCGACGACTGCTCAGGCGTGCGGGGCGGTGCCTTTTGCGAGAGCGCCGGCGCCGCAAAGAACACGCCGACGAACGCAGCCATCGGGGCGACCAAATTGCGCACGAGTCGATCTCCGTTACATAAAAAAGCTCTCCCGCGTCTAAGCCAACACATCACTGAATTCCGGATGCTGCGCGAGATACGCGCGCACAAACGGACAGCGCGGCACGACCTTAAGACCCCGCTTGCGCACGATTTCGAGCACGCCAGCGGTGAGCCGCGAAGCGACGCCGCGGCCGCGAGCCTGCGGCGGCGTCTCCGTGTGTTCGAGCCGGATCACGCCGCCAGCGAGCCGGTAATTCATGAACGCCGTCACGCCGTCGGCATCGAGCTCGAAGCGGGAGAGAGCGGTATTGTCGCGCACTGCAGAGGGCATGAGCGATAATGTAGGTGCGATCGTCCGAAGCGAAAGCTGAAAACAAAAGCCCAAGGAATTTTGCCGCGCTCAGCCGATCCTCAAGATCGATCATACTTCGCCAGCGCAGCGCCAAACGCCTCGAACAATTTGCGGTTCACCGGATTGCGTTCGGCCTCGTGTTCGGCGTGCCATTGGACCCCGAGTGCAAAGCCTGGCGCGTCGGCGATGGAAATGGCTTCAATCGTATCGTCTTCGGCCACGCCCTCGACGACAATGCGCTTGCCAAGTTCGAGGATGCCTTGGCCGTGCAGCGAATTCACTCGAATGGTCTCGGTGCCAAGGATCTTTGCAAACACACCGCCCGGCGTCAGGCGGACGTCGTGGCGGTCGGCAAAAATGACCTCGATGTCCGGGTGAAATTCGCCGCTTTCCAGTCGCGGCGCCCGATGGTTCATGCGGCCCGGCAGTTCACGGATCTCCGGATGCAGAGAACCGCCGAAGGCCACGTTGATTTCCTGCAGGCCGCGGCAGATGCCGAACAGCGGCACGCCGCGCTCGACGCAGGCCTGGATCAGCTTGAGCGCGATCGCATCGCGGTTCTGGTCGTATGGCTCGTAAGCCTCATTCTCTTCGCGGCCGAAATAGCTCGGATGCACATTGGCGCGCGCGCCCGTGAGCAAGACGCCGTCGACAATATCAAGCAGCGCCCCGATATCGGTGATCTCCGGCGTGCCGGCGAAGATCAGCGGCAGCGCGCCTGTCGTCTCGGCGACCGCGCGTAGCGGCCGCTCGCCGACCCGCTGCGCAGTGAATTTGCCCTCGACCAGATGGGCGCTCGCGATCACCCCGACGACGGGTCGCTTTGTTGGCATTCCGAGGCGTCAATCCTTCGTTTCAGCCCGGCGGCGGATAGCCCGCATATTGCGGCAGATCGTCGGTGATGTCGAACCACGGCGCCTTGCTGCCCACGAAGACGTGGCATGCCGGGCGCACCTGTGGATTGTCGAGAAGGGCGAGCGCAATGCCGTATTGCGGCGATGGCGGGTCTGGAAATTCCGCGGACGCCTTCCAGTTCGGTCCAGTGCGGTTGATGATTGGGGAACCGCACTCGCGGCAGAAGCCACGCTGGTAGCCGCGCGGGCTTTCATAATATTTTATCAGGTGCTCGCCCTGCAGCCAGCGGACGTGGTCGGCTTGGACGCGCACGCGGCTGCGAAACGCTGCGCCATGCTGCTTGCGACACTGCGAGCAATGACAGTTCATCGGACTCATCAGCGACCCTGTGACTTCAAATTTGATGCCACCGCACAGGCAACTGCCACGAACCTCCGTCATGCCGTTTTCCTTTTTCACCACGCGCCTGACAGGGCGCAGGGCTACTCCGCTGCCTCGGTGGCTTTCGTCTCGCTGCGCAGTCCCTGCAGGATCGACAGCGCGCGGCCCATGGAGAAGGCGCGCGTTTTGGCATCGTAGGCTGCCGGGCTGAGCGGAAACATGTAGCCGTGGTCGATGCCAGGGAAGACGTGGACCTCGACGTTCCTCTTCTTCGCCGCCACGGCCAGATAGGCGTCGCGCACCTCGGGCGGTGCGGCGAAATCCTTGTCGCCCCACATGACGCGGACGGGCGCCGTCACGCCCTCGATCTCGGAGATGTAGTCGAGCATTTGGGTGCCGTGACACGACAGGCCGGCGTCGTAGCCGAGCCGCGCCGGGCCGAGGATCGCGTACGGGCCGCCGTAACAAAAACCCATGACGGCGGCGCGGCCGTTGTGCTGACGCAGCGTGCGGATGTGTTTGAGCGTGTCGGCGATATCGGCCTCGCCAGCCTTGATCTTCTCCAGCCGCGGCTGACCGCGCGGACGGGTGCGGCTGTCCTCATGCGCGAGCGGCCCCGGCACCGAGCGCCAGAACAAGTCGGGCGCGGCTGCGATGTAGCCCTGCACGGCGAACTCATCGGCGATGGCGCGTAGGTCCTCGTCGACGCCGACGATGGCGCAGGCGAGCACCATGGCCGGTGCCGGCGTCTTCGCCACCGAGGCCGGCAGCGCCAGGTAGCAGTCGAAAGCGCCACCGGACGAGGAGGGGATTCGGATGGTGCTGGCGGGCATGGCGGCATCTCCCTGCGCTGTGGGTTCTTCACGCTCGAAACTACATCAGCTTTATCAGACCATCACCTCCCCCTTGGGAGGGGCGATGAAATAAATCTCGTTCCCGCAGCGGATTTGTGCCCGAGCTATGAGCAAGCCACTCCAAGAAGCCTCGAAAATATGACGACGATGACGGCCTGCGTGGGTCGGAGCAGAAGTTCGAAAATGACGCCGCGGTGCGCAATCCAAGAATTAGGTGTCACCGCCGTGATCTGGGCGTCCCGGGCGAGTTATTCCGGCTCGGTTGAGATTTCAGGCTCTAATTTATGGTGCAACTGCTCGGCATCCGTGAGAACGTCGAGCACCGCTTCGAATGCGCCCTCCACTTTTTGCCCAATGGTCTTCTCGGGCCTTGCTGTCGGGTTGCCCGCCGTTGTTTCCGTTGCGGCTTGGCCCTGGTTTTTCGCGGCAGAGGGGTTCGTCTGCGTCGCAGTTTCTGCGTTTCCCGTTTTGGAAGCGGCTGACTTGCCTTCGTCTTCTGCCATGGTCATCCCTCGTGTTGGCAAGAGCTTGCTGCAGGCTCTGAGCATAGCATGGAGTGGGGTCACCGCCACCCCATCGCCGGCGCGACGTATTTGAGAATCGCCTCGATGACGTGGGCGTTGTAGTCGACGCCAAGCTGGTTGGGCACTGTAAGCAACAGCGTGTCGGCCTCGGTGACCGCGGTGTCGGCCTTCAACTGCTCGACCAGAGCGTCCGGCTCGGCGGCGTAGCTGCGGCCGAACACGGTACGCCGGCCGTCGCCGAGCAAACCGATCTGATCCGCGCTCTCGTTCTCGTGGCCGAAATACCTGCGGTCGCGATCGTCCACCAGCGCGAAAATGCTACGGCTCACCGAGACGCGCGGTTCGCGCGTGTGGCCGGCCGCCTTCCAGGCTTCGCGGAATTTGCGAATTTGCGCGGCCTGCTGCACGTGCAGCGGCTCGCCGGTCTCGTCATACACCAGCGTCGAACTCTGCAGGTTCATGCCGATCTTGGCCGCCCATTCGGCCGTGGAAGTTGAACCCGCGCCCCACCAGATACGCTCGCGCAAGCCCTCCGAGTGCGGCTCGAGGCGCAGCAGGCCTGGCGGGTTGGGGAACATCGGGCTCGGATTGGGCTTGGCAAAGCCGCGCCCGCGCAGCACTTCGAGAAACACTTCGGTGTGGTGCCGCGCCATGTCGGCATCGCTCTCGCCTTCCGGCGGCGCGTAACCGAAATAACGCCAGCCGTCGATCACCTGCTCGGGCGAGCCGCGGCTGATGCCGAGCTGCAGGCGCCCGCCGCTGATGATGTCGGCCGAGCCCGCGTCCTCCGCCATGTAGAGCGGGTTCTCGTAGCGCATGTCGATGACCGCGGTGCCGATCTCGATGCGCTTGGTTCGCGCGCCGACGGCGGCAAGGAGCGGGAACGGCGAGCCAAGCTGGCGCGCGTAGTGGTGCACGCGGAAGAACGCGCCGTCGGCGCCGAGTTCCTCGGCGGCGACGGCGAGATCGATGGATTGCAGCAGCGCGTCGGAAGCCGTTCTCACCTGAGACTGCGGCGAGGGGGTCCAATGGCCGAAGGAGAGGAAGCCGATTTTTTTCATGACGCCTTAATGTAGGGGCGGGGCGCCAGATTGCTACGAACACGGATGTTACCGTCGTTCTGCGGGGACGAGAGGAGGAGTCCAAGGCACGAAGTGTCGTGCCCGCGTTCGCCGTTCTAAACTCACCCCATCCCGTTCCAGTTCGCTCAGCGCTTGCCCTTTTTCGCTTTCGCCTTGCGAGCGGCATAACGGGCGTCGCGGTCGGCTTTGGCTTGCGCCTCCGCGGCGCGTTTGCGTTCGGCCGCTTCGGCTGCCGCGCGTTCGGCCTGTACGGCAGCCTCGCGCTTGGCCGCGGCGGCCGCCTCGGCCTCGCGGGCCTTGCGTTCGGCTTTCTCGGCCTCTCGTACTTTCCTGGCGGCGGCGCGCTCGGCGGCCTCTGCCGCACGCTTTTCCTGCAGCGTGGCCGTGACTGGGTCCGCTGCATTGGCGCGAAACCGCTCCAGCAATGCTTTCTTGGCATTGGCCGCCGCTGTCTGCCGTTCGAGGAATTCAGGCTCTTTGGATCGCGCTTTACCCATATCGTCCGTCCTCGCAGGAGCTGTGCTCGCCGCTGACCTATCTCACCAGCCTCGCGTGCGCCAGCCTATTATCGTAGCCTCGATGCGCTCACCGGTCTCGACGCTTCGCCAGTCGCCATTCGTCCACCGGCACAGGAACGGCACCACGTAAGTGCCGACATGGTCCTCGCACAGCAATTCGAGCGGCCGGTCCGCCGGCGGATCGCCCTCGTGCGCGAAGGCGTCCATCCGCTCTTGCCGCGTCGCCATGACTAAGGCTCGCGCGAGAGCTTGCGCCACTCGGCAAGCGTTCGCCCGGCGATGCGGCCAAGCTTCTCTGCCGTCCCTTCGCGGGCTTTCGGCGCGGCCATGCCGGATTCAAATTCCGCGAACCAGCGGCGCAGTTTCGCCAGCTCATCGGGCGAAAGCTTCAGAATGGCTTCTTCTATGTCTTCGACTGTCATGGGCAAAGGATAACACATCTGGCCCTGGAAGCAGGATGGCAAAGGCGTTCGGCCGGACGGCCGCCGGCATCTGCGCTATGATGCGGCCTGAGTTCCGTTATTGCCACGAGGTGCGCGCGAACCGGAGGCGAGATGTTCGAAAGGGACGAGGTGCTCAAGGAGCTGCACGCCCGTCTGGTGGGCGCCGGCATCAATCCGCTCGATCCGAAAGTGCAGGCGATCAGCGAGGTGGTGAACGCGTTCTACGCCGAGAAGACCCGAGAGGTGTTGCAGAGGATGCAGGACGTCCTGAGCAAGATCGATACGTGAGGCGGACAACGGTTCGACGACGACGATGCCGCCTAAGCCTAAACCGAAACAGCCGCGGAAACCGCCGCCGCGCCCGCTCCTCGCGATTGACGGCGATTCCTTCGCCCACCGCGCCTATCACGCGCTGCCGAAGACGATCCGCCGCAAGGGCAACCGGCCGGCCGGCGCCATTCTGGGCTTCGCCAATCTGCTGCTGCGGTTGCATCGCGATGAGAACCCGCGCGCTGTCATTGTCGCCTGGGACACGCTGGAGGAGGAAACCTACCGGCACGAAGCCTTTCCGGCCTATCAGAGCGGGCGCGAATTCGACGACGAGATCATCGAGCAGCTTGCGGTGATCCCCGAGTTCGTCGCCGCCTGCGGATTCGCCAATGCGCGCGACGCCGGGTACGAGGCCGACGATTTCGTCGCCGCCGCGGCGGCCAAGGAAGAGAAGCGGGGAGGGCGGGCACTGGTCGCGTCCGGCGACCGCGATACGTTCCAGCTCGCCTCGGCGCGCACGACGATTCTCTATCCGGTGCGCGGCGGCGGCGCCGAGCGCATCGGCCCCGACGAGGTACGCGCCCGTTATGGCGTCGAGCCCAAGCAGGTGCCGGATTTCATCGCGCTGCGCGGCGACCCGTCGGACAAATTGCCCGGCGCGCCCGGCGTCGGCCCCGCCGGCGCGGCGTCGCTGATCCGCCGCTACGGCAGCTTGGAGGCGGTGCTGAAAGCCGGGCGTTTCCCGAAGCAGGCTGCGGAACTGCGGCTCTACAAATCCATCGCCACCATGAACCGCAAGGCGCCGCTGCCGAAGTTACCCGACCAGACGCCGACCTGGGCCAAGGCCGCGGCGCTGGCGCGCGCGTGGCAGCTCAATGCGCTTGCGGACCGTCTCGATGTTCTGGCGCGTTAGGTTTGGCGATTAAATTTCAAGAATCGTCATTGCCGGGCTTGACCCGGCAATCCATGCGGCCTCTCAGCATGGACCACCGGGTCGAGCCTGGTGGTGACGACGAGAAGATAACATGACTCCCCCCACCAGCCTGCCGCCGCTGCGCACGTTGTTCTTCGACGATCTCAAGGTCGGCATGACCGAGCGGCTGAAGAAGACCATCGCGGCGTCCGACGTGGTCGGCTTCGCGCAGCTCACTGGCGACCGCAATCCGGTGCATCTGTCCGAGCATTTTGCCGCGCGCACGCAGTTCGGCCGGCGTATCGCCCACGGTCTCTATACCGCGAGCCTGATCTCGGCGGTGCTCGGCACGCGGCTGCCGGGGCCCGGCGCGATCTACATTTCGCAGACGCTCAATTTCCGCGCGCCGGTGAAGATCGGTGACACTGTTACCGTGGTGGTCACCGTGGCTGAACTGATGCCGGAAAAATCCCGCGCGCGGCTGACCTGTGTGTGCAAGGTCGGCCGGCAGGTGGTGCTCGACGGCGAAGCGCTGGTGAAAGTGCCGCGCGAGGAAAGGGGCCAGCGGCCGCTGATGCGGGTGTAGGGGCCCGTAGCCCGGATGAGCGAAGCGATATCCGGGGTTAAGATACGATATGGTCCTATATCGGCGCAACTTCGTTCCAGGCGGGACCTACTTCTTCACGCTGACACTGGCGGACCGCCGCTCATCGTCACTTGTCGATTACGTGGGCGTGCTGCGGGGCGCCTTTCGGCGAACGAGGCATGAGCGCCCTTTCGGCATCGACGCGATTGTGGTGCTTCCTGATCACCTCCATGCCGTACTGACACTCCCGCCAGGCGATACCGACTACCCTGGCCGATGGCGATTGATCAAGACGCTGTTCAGCAACGGCGTGCTCGCTGCCGAAGGCCCCGTCAGGCGCCACCGGAGCGGCGAGCTTGCATTGTGGCAGCGCCGTTTCTGGGAGCACACCATTCGCAACGAGGACGACTTCGCTCGGCACGTCGATTACATCCATTTCAATCCAGTCAAACATGGGCTGGTGTCGCGTGTGCGGGATTGGCCGCATTCGTCATTTCACCGCTATGTGAGGCAAGGCGTGCTGCCCGTGGATTGGGCCGGCGACGTGAGCGCGTCCGCGCAAGGTTATGGGGAGCGGTCCAACCGAGCGTAGGCCCCATGAGCGAAGCGACATGCGGGATCGGCGGTTCCGTTGACGAGTCAGCCCCGGATATCGCTACGCTCATCCGGGCTACGCTCACTCGGCCGCCACCGGTTTCAGCTCGAACACACGGCTGTATTTTGCGGCTTCAGCGACGTCGCCTCGCCGTAATGCAAGTCGAACGGTGTCGAGCTTGTGAATGTCTTCTGGCGAAAGGTAGGGCGACCAGGCAGTATCGTCCTCGATCAGTTCGACGGGGACTTCGGCTGCATATTTGCCTTCGTGGATAAATTCTTTCGACTTCCGCGTCATGGCGTTTTTCGCCTCATAAAATCCGTTGACCAACGCTCTGGCGCCGGCCGGTAGGCCGTCACCATCACGGCCGGAGTCCCTGCGTCCTTCGGCACGCCCCCCATGACGTGAAGCGGACCCTTCCGATCATGCTGCAGGACCAACACCGACGGCTCCTTCCGGGAGTCTGGATAATCCTCTACCAGAACGGCGGATTCGATGTCGGCCAATACATCTTCAACTACGATACCATCGGCCGCCAGTTCACGAAAGGCGTGGCGCGTTACCAAATATTCCCCGGCAAGCACGAGCGCTTGCACGCGGCGTAAAGTTTCGCTCATTCCGCCGCCCCTCATCCGGCTCGCGGCCTTCGCTCGCAGCTTTGCTGCTCGCGCCCTCACCCCGGCCCTCTCCCGCAAGCGGGAGAGGGGGCAGGTTACTCCGCCGCCTCGACTCTCTTGGTCTTCTTCGCCGCCGCCCCGCGCCGCGCGAGGACCGGCTTGAGAAACTGCCCGGTATAGCTCCGCTTCTCCGCCACGATCGCCTCCGGCGGCCCCGCGGCGACGATTTCGCCGCCGCCGTCGCCGCCTTCGGGGCCGAGGTCGATGATCCAGTCGGCGGTTTTTATGACTTCGAGATTGTGCTCGATGACCACGACGGTGTTGCCGCTCTCCACCAGCTCGTGCAGCACTTCCAGAAGTTTCGCCACGTCGTGGAAGTGCAGGCCGGTGGTCGGCTCGTCGAGGATATAAAGCGTGCGGCCGGTGGCGCGCTTGGATAGCTCCTTGGCGAGCTTGACGCGCTGCGCCTCGCCGCCGGAGAGCGTGGTGGCCTGCTGGCCGACGTGGATGTAGTCGAGGCCGACGCGGTGCAGCAGCATGAGCACGTCGCGCACGCGCGGCACCGCCTTGAAGAACTCCAGCGCCTCCTCGACGGTCATGTCGAGCACGTCGGCGATGGATTTGCCCTTGAACAGCACTTCGAGCGTTTCGCGGTTGTAGCGCTTGCCCTTGCAGACGTCGCAGGTGACGTAGACGTCAGGCAGAAAGTGCATCTCGATCTTGATGACGCCGTCGCCCTGGCAGGCCTCGCAGCGGCCGCCCTTGACGTTGAACGAGAAGCGGCCGGGCTCGTAGCCGCGCGCCTTGCTCTCGGGCAGGCCGGCGAACCATTCGCGGATCGGCGTGAACGCGCCCGTGTAGGTCGCGGGGTTGGAGCGCGGCGTGCGGCCGATGGGCGACTGGTCGATGTCGATGATCTTGTCGAGGTGCTCGACGCCTTCGATGCGGTCGTACGGGGCAGGGGCCTCGTTGGCGCCGTTGAGCCGCCGCGCCAGCGCCTTGTAGAGGGTGTCGACGAGCAGCGTCGACTTGCCGCCGCCGGACACGCCGGTGACGGCGGTGAACAGGCCGAGCGGAATTTCGGCTGTGACGTTTTTCAGGTTGTTGCCGCGGGCGCCGACGAGCTTGAGCACGCGCGACGGATTCTTCGGCCGCCGCTCGGGGATGGCGACTTCAAGTTCGCCGGAGAGATATTTGCCGGTCCACGATTGCGGCGCCGCTTCGAGGTCCGCCACCTGGCCCTGCGCCACGATGTGGCCGCCGTGAATGCCCGCGCCGGGGCCGATGTCGAGCACGTAATCGGCGGTGCGGATGGCGTCCTCGTCGTGCTCGACCACGATCACGGTGTTGCCGAGATCGCGCAGGCGGCGCAGCGTTTCCAGAAGCCGCGCGTTGTCGCGCTGGTGCAGGCCGATGGAGGGTTCGTCGAGCACGTAGAGCACGCCGGTCAGCCCGGAGCCGATCTGTGAGGCGAGGCGTATGCGCTGGCTTTCGCCGCCCGAGAGCGTGCCCGAGGCGCGCGCGAGCGTGAGATATTCGAGGCCGACGTCGACGAGAAAACGCAGCCGCTCGCGGATTTCCTTGAGCACGCGCACCGCGATCTCGTTCTGTTTTGGTGTGAGCCGCTGGGGTAGCTCTGTGAACCACGCCGCTGCGCCTTTGACCGACATCTCCGACACCTGCCCGATGTGGAGGCCGGCGATCTTGACGCACAGCGCCTCGGGCTTGAGCCGGTAGCCTTTGCACTCGCTGCACGGCACGTCGGTGAAGTAGCGCGCGATCTCTTCGCGCGCCCAATCGCTGTCGGTCTCGCGGTAGCGGCGCTCGAGATTGGTGATGATGCCTTCGAACGGCCGCTTGGTCTCGTAGGCGCGCGCGCCGTCGTCGTAGCTGAAACGGATTTCCGTATCACCAGAGCCGTAGAGGATCGCGTCCTGGGTCTTCTTCGGCAGATCCTTCCACTTGGTGTCGAGCGTGAACTTGTAGTGCTTGCCGAGCGCGGAGAGCGTCTGCGTGTAATACGGCGACGACGATTTCGCCCACGGCGCGATGGCGCCCTTGCGCAAGGTGCGGTCCTTGTCGGGAATGACGAGGTCGGCGTCGATGTGCTGCTCGACGCCGAGGCCGCCGCATTTCGGGCAGGCGCCGAACGGATTGTTGAACGAGAACAGCCGCGGCTCGATTTCAGGAATGGTGAAGCCGGAGACCGGGCAGGCGAATTTTTCCGAGAACACGAGGCGTTCGGCGGTCTCGTTGCGCTGGCGGTTGGCTTTCGCGCGCTCCGACTTCTTCTCGTCATGGCCGGGCTTGACCCGGCCATCCATCTTTTCCGTTTCCGCGGAAGATGGATCACCGGGTCTCGCGCCTTCGGCGCGGCCCGGTGATGACGAAGAGGGGTCCGCGAACTCCGCGACCGCCAGCCCATCCGCGAGCTTGAGCGCCGTCTCCAGCGAATCCGCGACGCGCGAGGCGATATCCGGCCGCACCACGATGCGGTCCACCACCACGTCGATGTCGTGGGTGAACTTCTTGTCCAGCGCCGGCGCGTCGGCGATCTCGTAGAACTTGCCGTCGATCTTGACGCGCTGAAAACCCTTCTTCTGAAAGTCGGCGAGCTCTTTTCTGTATTCGCCCTTGCGGCCGCGCACCACGGGCGCGAGCAGATAAAGCCGCGTGCCCTCGGGCAACGCCATGATGCGGTCGACCATCTGCGAGACGGTCTGGCTCTCGATCGGCAGGCCGGTCGCCGGCGAATAGGGCACGCCGACGCGCGCCCACAGGAGCCGCATGTAGTCGTAGATCTCGGTGACGGTGCCGACCGTGGAGCGCGGATTGCGCGAGGTGGTTTTCTGCTCGATGGAAATGGCCGGCGACAGGCCGTCGATCTGATCGACGTCCGGCTTCTGCATCATTTCCAGGAACTGCCGCGCGTAGGCGGAGAGGCTCTCGACGTAGCGGCGCTGGCCCTCGGCGTAGATGGTGTCGAAGGCGAGGGAGGATTTGCCCGAACCGGACAGGCCGGTGAACACCACGAGCTTGTCGCGCGGGATGTCGAGGTCGATATCTTTGAGGTTATGCTCGCGCGCGCCGCGGATGGCGATGACGCGCCGATCCGCCGCGCGGCGGATGTCTTCGCGGCGGTCTTTGCCGCCCTTGGCGGACTGATCGAATAGTTCGTTCATTGCCTATTCCGCTCGTCCCCGCGAAAGCGGGAACCCAGGATTTGCAGGCTCGGTGACGAAGCCGTCTGGATTCCCGCTTCCGCGGGAATGAGCGGAACCAATGGCCGCCAGCCGCACCTGAACCGACTCTGCGAACGTAGTGAGAACGCAGGCGATTTGCCAGGGCGGACTGTCCGAGGTCCCCAGGCAAAACAGGAGCCCTATTTCTCCGCGTCATGCCCGGGCATAGCTCGTCGAAGACGGGCGTGAACGCCCTTTCGCCTCGGGCATCCATGCGGACGTGACGACTGCATGGATTGCCGGATCAAGTCCGGCAATGACGCCCGAAAATGGCGCTCAAAAAACAAGGGCCGGCAACCTGCCGGCCCCTGCTGCTCGCTGCAACTGAAGTGGTACTCACTACATGGCAACGGGGGCGCCGCCTCCGCCGCAGTTGGAGCGATACACGAACGAAAGTTGGGAGCGAGGCGTGCGCGAGCGGAACGCCGCAGGCGTCCGGCTCAAGCGATTGGAATGTGAGCTGAGAGAAGAGGGCGCGGCCACAGGGGCGGCGCACACGGCAGCAGCCGTAGCCGCAGCAAACACAACTGGGAACAAAACGCCTCACACGCTGACCCCTACACGCACGCGACGGCCACCCGGCGCTTCAAGTAAAGTCGTTCCCCGCGCCGCTGCCTAGTGCAAAAAAACAACAACCTCCGGCTTTGTCAAACCCGCGGTATTGTCGTCGTTATTAGCGTCCAACAAACCGCAGTTTTTCTTTGTTTGTTCTTTGTTTTTGGCGGGCGGAGCAGATAACGCGCTTGCCGCGATAGGGTGAGGGAGCGATCCGCCGATAAGCCCCCCGCAAATGCTCCCTCACCCCACGCTCTGCCCCCGACCCCCCGCCGGAAGCCCTCAGAAAGGATTGAATTTCAAGTTCAGGCCGGCCCGCACGAGATTCGCATCAAATGAAATCGGCAGTGAGCCGACGGCCCCGCAAACTGCCATGGTGCAGGAAAGGGAGCCGTTCTGCAGGTCGACGTAGAGATATTCGACCTTGGCGGTGATGTTGTCGGTTATGGCAAACTCAAGGCCGGCACCGGCGGTCCAACCGAATTCCGTACTGCTGCTGGATCCAGCCGCAAAACCAGGTATCGCGGGAATTGACGCGTTGATATTGCCTCCAGCACCGCCAGCCGTGGCGTAGAGCAACACGCGGTCCCAGGCGACACCGGCGCGACCGCGCAAAGTTGCCAGCCAGCTGTTCGATGTTTGACAGACCGGACAAATGGCAATGGTCGATGACGTGCTGCCCTTGATGTTGGTCCAGTCGCCGTCGCCCTCGATGCCGAACACAAACGCGCCGCTCTGGAAATTTGCTCCGAGTGTGCCGCCGACCAGGGGGCCCTTGATGCTAAAGCTGCCGGTGTCGCTGGCAAAACCCAGCGACGTCCAATATTCATCGCTATTGCCGAATCCATATCCGCCGTTGATGCCGACATAGATGCCGCCCCAATTGTATTGCGGCGTGATGACGGGGACATAGGCCGGCGCGCGCGGCGGCGGGGGCGGTGGTGGCATGGAAGGAGGAAGGTCGGCCGCCAATGTTGATCCGGTGGCCGCAAGCATCAACGCTCCAGCAAATAGAATCCGCTTCATGCGTCTCTCCTGTACCTGTGCGCCCCGACGTTTTTTGTTTTGTCGCAAGGTCCCCTCAAGACCACTACGGTTGCCCACCTATTAAGTATCTGATCCGGCACCGAAATGATGTTACCCAAATGCAACAACGGGCCACTTTCGACACCCCCATTTGGAACTTTGCGGGACAGACCCCGGTCAGGGTTTTTCCCGGCAATAGTCGGCTCCCACCGTCAGGCCCTTGAATTTTCTGCGGAACAAATTAAGAACATAGGGTAGCCGGCGGCCAGAGCACCGAGCCGTGTGTGGATAAGGCCGGCCGCAGCGTGATCAGCCTTGCGGCCGACAGGTCCCCAATTAGGGTTGAACTGAGGCACAGAACCAACGGAGCGCGTCATGGCGGGAAGCGTGAACAAGGTGATTTTGGTCGGCAATTTGGGTGCAGATCCCGAAATTCGCCGGACCCAGGACGGACGGCCGATAGCGAATTTGCGACTCGCCACCTCGGACTCGTGGAAGGACAAGAATACGGGCGAGCGCAAGGAAAAGACCGAATGGCACCGTGTCGTCATCTTCAACGAGAACCTGTGCCGGATCGCCGAGCAGTACCTGAAAAAGGGCTCGAAGGTTTACATCGAGGGCGCGCTGCAGACGCGCAAATGGCAGGATCAATCCGGCCAGGACCGCTATTCGACTGAAGTGGTGCTGCAGGGTTTTCGCGGCGAGCTGACATTGCTCGACTCGCGCGGCAGTGCGGGCGCCGGCGGTGGCGGCAGCGAGTTCGCCGATGAAGGCAATAGCGACTTCGGTTCTCCGGGCCCGACCCGCAAAGTGGCCGCGGCCGCGGCCGCGGGCGCCGGCCGTGGCGGCGACATGGACGACGAGATTCCGTTTTGAGGACTGTCATTCCGGGCTCGCCGCTTCGCGGCGATCCGTATTGATGGAGCCGCCTCATGACTCTTGCGCCACTCCTCAATGCGAGCCCGACGATTCAGATCCACGCGTTCGCCGCCATGGCGGCGCTGCTGGTCGGCGCGGTGCAGTTTGGTGCACCCAAAGGGACGCTGCCGCATCGGGCGATCGGCGCGGTGTGGGTGCTGCTGATGCTGGTGGTCTCCATCAGCTCGTTTTTCATTCACACGATCCGGCTGTGGGGTCCATGGAGCCCGATCCACCTGCTCTCGATTTTCACGCTGGGCACTTTGCCGCTTGCCGTGTGGTACGCCCATCGCCACGATGTCGCGCACCATCGGCTGGCGATGATTTCCATCTATACGGGCGGCCTAGTCATCGCCGGCTTGTTCACGTTCGTTCCCGGCCGCATCATGCATGCGGTCTTGTTTGGTTCGTGAGATAACGGACACGCGCCGCGCTTGGGCCTAACCGCGCAATAACAACCGTGCCGCCATGCTGACTGCCACCTTCGCGCTCACGTTCGCTCATATCATCGCCATGGCGGTGGTGCTCGGCACGTGGCTTGGCATTGCGCTGTTCATGCTGTTCGCCCATCGCTCGGGAAACACGTCGGTGGTAGCGCTCACCTCGGTTTTCGTGGTGCGCGCCGAACTGTGGGTGATGGCCGCTGCGCTGGTGTTGCTGCCGCTCACCGGATTTGCGCTCGCGCTCGTCTTCGAGGCGCCGTTAAGCGCCTACTGGATCGAGGCGTCGGGCGCGGTCTACGCGGCCGTGGTGCTGGCCTGGATCATCAACCTTCTGATCGAGATGCGCATACGCCGGCTGAGCAGGAAAGCGGCGCTCGAAGCGGCGCCGCTGCCGCGGGCGTACAGGGGGCTGTTCTGGCTGTGGAGCCTTTTCACCATCGCAGGGCTTGCCGGCATGATCGCCATCACGGCGCTGATGGTGTGGCGGCCGGAATGGTCGTAGGCCCGTTGCTACATTCACCCGGCGTGGTTGACGGGGCGCGGCGGGCCGAAGTCTAAGCGCGCCGTCCGATCGAGCGGCGGAGTCTGCTCGTTAGAATCGGCCGCACGCTCACAAAGAACTTCGATCGATATTTATAGGTCATTTGCACCACCGTGTGATTTGTACGAGTGACCGCAAGCGCGACGCCGCGTAGCAAATAACAACAATTGATTCGTGCGTGGCAGTTTCAGGATTCAGGTCCTGAAAGCGTGTTGGGCCATGTCCGTTATGTTTAGATTTTTTTCAAGGGTCACTCGTTTGCGATCGCACTGTTTTTGCGCTCGAGCCCAATCACCGCGACACGCCGCATCCAGGGTTCGGTGAGCGCCCATGCCGCAGCGCATGCACCGAGCGATGCAGTTGCAGCGGCAGGGCAAGTTGGACAAGGCCGCGGACACGTACCAAGCCATACTTGTTGATCAGCCGCACCATTTCGAGGCGACGCAGCAACTCGGAGTCATTCGATATCAGCAAGGCCTATTCTCGGAGGCGCTGCATTATCTGAGCGAGGCCGTGAGTTTGAATCCGGCCGACATCGGCGTGCTGACAAACTTTGCGGTGATCCTGCAATCGTTAGGTCAAACCGAGGAAGCCCTGGCAGCGTATGACAGGGTGCTTGTCATCAACCCCGACCTTCCGGAAGCGCTCTACAATCGCGGCAATGCTTTGCGCGAGCTCAAGCGCCCCGAAAAAGCGCTGGCGAGTTACGACAGAGCGATCGCGATAAACCCGCAATTTGCCGAGGCGCACAACAATCGCGGTAACGCCTTGCGCGAGCTTGATCGGGCGGAGGAGGCGCTGGCGAGCTATGACAAGGCCCTTGCCATCAAGCCTCGTCTTCTCGACGCGCGCTACAACCGCGGCAGCTTGCTCAAAGAACTCAGCCGGTTCGAGGACGCGCTGGCGAACTACAAAAAGGCGCTCGCCATAAATCCCAAGCACGCCGAGGCGCACGTCACCTGCGGCAATCTGCTTGAAAGTCTCAAGCGGCCAGAGGAGGCGCTGGCGAGCTATAACAGGGCCATTGGCATCAGCCCCGATCAGGCCGACGTGCACATCGTGCGTGGCGACTTGCTGAAAAAGCTCGATCGGCCGGCAGAGGCGCTGGCGAGCTACGACAGAGCGATTGCCGTCGACCCCGACCACGCAATGGCGCACGACCGCCGAGGACTTGTACTGACAGAACTCGGTCGTCTCGCCGAGGCAACAAGCGAGCATGAGAACGCGATCGCGCTCGCTCCAAAAAAAGTGCCGTTCTATTACAACCTGACGGCGCTAAAGCATTTCACGCCCGGCGATCCTCTTGCGCGCGCCATGAGAAAATTGTCGCGCGACATGGCGTTGCTGGATTGGGAAGAGCAGACCCTATTGCACTTCGCCTTGGCTAAGACGTTTGCGGACAATGGCGATTACAAGAGATCGTTTCGGCACCTTGTGGACGGAAACGCGCTGAAACGGGAGCATATACTCTACGATGAGTCTGCCGTCCTCGCTGCGAACGATGGCTTGCGAGCGGCCTTTACAAGCAAGCTCATGGGGGAAAGCCAAGGTGTGGGCGAGTCTTCCGCCGTTCCGGTGTTCGTTATTGGCATGCCGCGATCGGGTACCTCGCTGGTCGAACAAGTTCTTTCCAGCCACCCCAAAATCTTTGGGGCTGGAGAGATTCCAGAATTCTTCAATGCCGCGGTTGAGGTTGGCGGCGCCCATTTGGAAGCGCTGGATCTCTGCGAAAAAAACTCGGAGCTGTTAGGTGATCAACTGCATCAAATAGGCGCCAGCTATATGGCGCGCATTCGACCCAAGGCGCCCGCGGCGGACCGCATTGTCAACAAGATGCCAGATAACTTCCGTCTGGTCGGCCTCATCCACTTGGCGCTGCCCAACGCGCGCGTCATTCACGTCCGGCGCGATCCCGTCGACACTTGTCTTTCCTGTTTTTCAACATTGTTTGTTGGAGAGAACGTGCCATTCACGTACGACCTTGCGGAACTTGGCCGCTATTACCGTTCATATGACGCGCTGATGGCGCATTGGAATGAGGTACTGCCGCCAAACGTCATGCTCGACGTGCAATGCGAAGAGTTGGTGGCGGATGTTGAGGGGCAGGCCAGGAGGATGATCGCGCACTGTGGCCTTGAATGGGACCCGCGTTGCCTGAACTTTCACGAGACTGAGAGGCCGGTGCGCACGGCGAGCGCGGTCCAGGTCCGGCACCCGATCTACAAAAGCTCAGTAGGGCGATGGCGCAAATATGAAGCATTCCTCGGCCCGCTGTTCTGGGCGCTCGGACCCGCGCTCTCGCGCCACCCTTGCGAAGGCGAAACAATCGTGGGCGTTGCGGGCCCACTCGAAAAGCTCGCCAATACCCTCAGAACCTTGATCAAGAGGATCGCATAGTCGGTCACGTCGGGGAAGCGAATCGGCGCCGGCGCTGCGCTAGGCCAACGTCACGCGATCAGCCAGCAAGCACCGCGCGGATGCCATCGACGACGTACTGCACGGCGAGCGCCGCCAGCAGCACGCCGAGCAGGCGCGACAGCACGATGTTGCCGGTGACTCCAAGGATGCGGCCGACCCGTGCGGCGGAGAGAAAGGCGAGATAACACGCTGCCGCGACCAGCACGACGACTGCAATCAGCACCGCCAGCAACAGCAAGCTCCCCTCAGCGCGGCCAGCCAGCAGCACGGTCGCGGTGATGGCGCCCGGTCCCGCCAGAAGCGGGATCGCCAAGGGAAAGGCGGCGATGTTGCGGGCACGCTCTTCCACCGCTTGCTCGGCAACTTCGCCTTCGCGGCGCATGCGCACGCCGAACACCATTTCGGTGGCGATGGAAAACAGCAGCAACCCGCCGGCGATACGAAAGGCGGTAAGCGAAATCGCCAGCGTCGCTAGCAGCCAGTTGCCGATCAGAGCCGCGCCGATCAGAATCACGCCGGCGATCAGTGCCGCACGCAGTGCCACCTCGCGGCGCAGCGATTCGGAAAGGCCGTCAGTGACTCCGATGAAAGTCGGCACCAATCCCACCGGATCGACGACGACCAGCAACGTCACCAGGGCTGAAATAAGAAAATTAAGCGCCATCAATCGGACCCAAGAGTGCCCATTTTACGCCGCAAGCGTCACCGTTTACGCGCGGTTTTAGCCCTTTAGCGCCGTTTCCGGTGTTGCCATCACCGTATCTCTATACCGTTCGTTAACCATAGAAAGGGAACTTGGCGGGACTGAAGGACTCACGAACCCGCCTTATGAATCTTTTCACCATTCTTCTTGGCCGACTTGCGCGAATTCACGTTCACGCTGGCCTCGTCATCGCCGCGTTGATGGTCATGTGGAGCGCGCCGGCGTTCGCTGCCATCACGCTTAGCCCGCCGGCGCTACCGAACGGCACCCAAACCGTAGTGTACGACCAGACGATCACGGCCAGTGGAGGCGTGGCGCCGTACACCTACGCAGTGACCAGTGGCTCGCTGCCCTCGGGTCTTTCACTGGACCCGTCCACTGGCGAGATCACTGGCACGCCGGCGAACACCGGCGTGTCGAACTTCACCATAACGGCCACGGATTCAACAAGCGCAACCGGCAGCCGCGCCTATTCGATCTCGGTCGGCACGGCATCACTGACGTTGCTACCGGCGACACTGCCCGCGGCAACGCAAGGCACGACCTACAGTCAGACGATCACCGCGGTGGGCGGTTCGGCGCCATACACATTCTCGGTTTCGCAAGGTCCGCTGCCGGCGGGACTGACCTTGTCGAGCGCCGGCGTGCTCAGCGGCACGCCGACCGCCAGCGGCTCTTTCGGCTTCATCGTCCAGGCCACCGACGTCAACGGGAATACGGGATTCCGCACCTACAGCCTGGTGATCGGCAGCAACTCGCTGACGTTCACCTCGAGCACTCTGCCGAACGGCAGCCAGGGTTCGCCCTATAGCCAAACGCTGACGGCAACCGGCGGCGGCGCGCCCTACACCTACTCCATCTCCAGCGGTTCGCTGCCGACAGGACTCACGCTCAACGGTTCGAGCGGCACCATCACCGGCACGCCAACCGGCAGCGGCACCTCCAGCTTTACAGTAAGCGCCGCTGACACCTACGGCGACACCGGCAGTCAGCCGTTTTCGCTAACGATCGGCGCGAACGACCTGGTGCTGAGTCCAACCACGCTGCCCAATGGCTTCCAGGGGACGGCGTACAACCAGACAGTCACGGCAAGCGGCGGCATCGGAACGTACACGTACTCGCTCACATCCGGTTCGCTGCCGGCTGGGCTGTCGCTCAATACGAGCACCGGCGCGATCACCGGGACACCGACCGGCAGCGGCGGGTCGACATTCACCGTCGGCGCGATTGACTCAAACAGCGATACGGGAAGCCGAAGCTACACGGTCTATATCGGGACGAATTCGCTGACGCTCAATCCCACGACCTTACCGAACGGCACGCAGACTACGCCGTATAGTCAAACGGTCACTGCCACCGGCGGCACCGGTCCCTACACATACGCGGTGACTTCGGGCGCGCTTCCCGCCGGGCTGACGCTTAATACTTCGACCGGCGTCATCTCCGGCACGCCGACCGCGAGCGGCCCGGCCAATTTCACCATCGGCGCGACCGACGCGCACGGCAACACCGGCAGTCAGGCTTATTCGATCAACATTGGCGTCGCGCCGCTGAGCATCAGTCCGTCGACGCTGCCACCGGCGACTCAAGGCACGGCTTACAGCCAGACAGTTACCGCCAGCAACGGTATCGCGCCGTATACGTATGCGATCGTCTCCGGCGCATTGCCGTCCGGATTGACATTGAACGCAAGCACTGGCGCCATCACAGGCACGCCGACCGTCACCGGCGCGTTCCCCATCACGGTTCAGGCGACAGACTCGAACACGCCGGCCAACACGGGCACACACGCGTACACGCTCAACGTCGGCAGCAATGTGCTTACCGTCAATCCGTCGAGCCTGCCCGCCGGCACACAAGGGACGGCTTACAGTCAAACCGTCTCGGCGACGGGCGGCACGGGACCCTACACGTTCAGCGTCGCGTCCGGTTCGCTGCCGACAGGCCTGACGCTCAACTCGAACACCGGCGTGATCAGCGGGACGCCGACCGGCAGCGGCACATCCAACTTCACCATTGCGGCCGCTGACAGCGTCGGAAACGTGGGCTCGCGCGCGTATTCCGTGCCGATCGGAACGAACTCGCTGACGCTGAGTCCCTCGAGCCTGCCGGCCGGTGTGTTGGGGACGACTTACAATCAAACAGTCGCCGCCACCGGCGGCACCGCGCCGTACACCTATTCGCTCTCGTCCGGTTCGTTGCCGTCAGGGCTGACGCTGAACACCACGACAGGCGCGATCACCGGCGTACCGACCGCTAGCGGCTTATCGAATTTCACCGTCAAGGCCGTGGACAGCCTCGGCGATGTCGGCACCCATGCCTACAGCGTGAATGTCGGCAGCAACAACCTGACCCTCACTCCGTCCACGCTGCCCGCGGGCACGCAGGGTACCGCCTACAATCAAACAGTAACCGCGACGGGTGGGACTGGGCCGTACACATATTCCGTTTCTTCCGGATCGTTGCCGGCAGGTTTGTCGCTCAATACAAGTACCGGCGCCATCACCGGCACGCCGACTGGCAGCGGCGCTTCCGCTTTCACCATCGCGTCGGTGGACTCGCTCGGCGACACCGGCAGCCGTTCTTACTCCGTAAACATCGGCACCAACTCGCTGACCGTCAATCCGTCCACTCTGCCGGCCGGCACCAAAGCGCTTGCTTACAGTCAGACCTTGAGCGCAACGGGCGGCACCGGACCGTACACTTTTGCGATCGCGTCGGGCGCTTTGCCGGCCGGCCTGTCGCTCAACACTACGACCGGGGCCATCACCGGAACGCCGACCGCGAATGGGCTGGCGAATTTCACTGTGCGAGTGACCGACGGCAACGGCGACGCCGGCACGCGCGCCTTCGCGCTGAACATCGGATCAAATTCTCTTGCCATCAATCCGGCGACGCTTCCGGCCGCCGTTCAGGGCTCGCCCTACAGTCAGCTCGTATCCGCTACGGGCGGCACTGGTCCGTACACCTACGCGATCGTCGGCGGCGCGCTCCCTGCCGGGCTCATGCTCAACACCACGACTGGGTTGATCAGCGGCACACCGAGCGGCACCGGCACGTTCAGTGTCACCATTCAGGCGCAGGACTCGGTTGGCGACATCAGCAGCCGGGCATACGCAGCATTTCAGGTGCGCCCGAATCCAGCCACCGATCCGGATGTGCAGGGACTGGTGAACGCTCAAGCCGCCACGGCGCGCCGCTTTGCAACCACGCAGGTGACCAATATCTCTGGCCATCTGGAAGAACTGCACGGCGCCTTCGATCCATGCCTGATCAACGTCAACTTCGGCGCCACGGTCTACAATCCGATCACCGGGATGCCGACCACGAACCCGAATGCAAATCCCGCGATGCCCGGCGGTAATCTGCCGCCGACCTGTGTCGGACAATCGAAGTGGCAGATCCCAATCGCGTTCTGGACCGCCGGTTCCGTGCAATTCGGCACCACGAGCCTTTACGGTTCGGCCGATCAATTCACCACGGGCGGCCTGACGTTCGGCGCCGACGGACGCATCAATAATGTACTGGTCGTTGGTACCGCGTTCGGTTACGGGACCGATCGCACCAGCATCGGCACGGATGGCACCGTCACCAGCGGGCGCAACTTCGACGCCATGCTGTACGCGAGCTATCAGCCGTTCCCCGGCTATTTCATCGACGCGATTGGCGGATACGGCTCGCTGAATTTCGAGAACGAGCGATTCAGCTCTTTCGACGGTTCGTTCTACAGCGGCACGCGCACCGGCAGCGAATGGTTTGCCTCGATCATCGCCAGCACCGATTTCAGAAACGGCGCCATGAAGATTTCGCCCTATGTGCGCACAGACCTGATGTCGGCGTGGCTGCAAGGCTATGCGGAGCAGGGGGCGGGCAGTTCGGCGCTGACGTACAACGGGGTGACGCTCAATTCGGCCGCGGCGGTGGTGGGTCTGCGCGGGACCTACGATATCCCGACGTCGTGGGGACTCATCCAGCCAACGGCGCGCCTTGAATTCCGCCACGAACTCGACAGCGGCTTTAATCAGTCGATGTTCTATACCGATCTCGGCGCCGGGCAGACGTATCTCCTCACCGTACCGGATCTGGCGCAGAACTCAGTCACCGCGGGCGTCGGCCTTCGTGCCCGTGCCGGCCAAAATCTCTCAGGTGAGGTTGAGTACCGGGCAACCGCAGGCAACAACGCGACGTTCATCCAGACCATCAGCGCCCTATTGCGCTGGGCATTTTAGACGCGGCCAGGGCGGGGAAAAAGGCGTTTCGAGGGCACTTTTTGCCGAGCTGTCCGCGGCGTATTCCGGGCCGCGGCGGCTTGACCATAAGACACTGAATAACCACATAAAATCAGCATTGCTCCCGGCCGCCTTGAGGGTAGCGCAGGGGGGCTGAATCAGCTAGATATTTACGGCCTAATTCCGCGAGATTCCCTTGGCTGAAAACGACGACTTGCCGCCGGAGGAAACCGGCCCCTCCGATATTCGCCCGGTGTCGATCACCGACGAGATGAAGCGGAGCTACCTCGATTACGCCATGAGCGTAATCGTGGCGCGCGCGCTGCCCGACGCGCGCGACGGGCTCAAGCCGGTGCACCGGCGCATCCTCTATTCGATGCACGAGAATGGGCACACGCCTGACAAGAAGTACGTCAAGTGCGCCCACGTGGTCGGCGACGTGATGGGCAAATACCATCCGCACGGCGACCAGGCGATCTACGACGCGCTGGTGCGCATGGTGCAGGATTTTTCCATGCGCCTGCCGCTGATCGACGGCCAGGGCAATTTCGGCTCGGTCGACGGCGATAACCCCGCAGCCTACCGTTACACCGAGTGCCGGCTGGCGCGGCCGGCCATGGAGCTGTTGCGCGACCTCGACAAAGACACGGTCGACTTCCAGCCCAACTACGACAATTCAGAACACGAGCCGGTGGTGCTGCCGGCGGGTTATCCGAATCTTCTGGTCAACGGGGCCGGCGGCATTGCCGTCGGCATGGCGACCAACATCCCGCCGCACAATCTTGGCGAGGTCATCGACGCGTGCATCGCGCTGATCGACAATCCGGCGCTGTCCATTGAAGACTTGATCGCCATTGTGCCGGGCCCGGATTTTCCGACAGGCGGCATGATCCTTGGCCGTCAAGGCATTCGCGCCGCCTATCACCTCGGCCGCGGCTCCATCGTCATGCGCGGCAAAGTCGAATTCGAGACGCTGCGCGGGGAGCGCGAGGCGATCATTGTCTCGGAAATTCCCTACCAGGTGAACAAGGCCAGCATGGTCGAGCGCATCGGCGAACTGGTGCGCGACAAAAAGATCGAAGGCATCGCGGCGCTGCGCGACGAGTCAGATCGCCAGGGCTACCGCGTGGTGGTCGAATTGCGCCGCGATGCCATGCCCGACGTGGTGCTCAACCAGCTCTTTCGCTTTACCGCGCTGCAATCCTCGTTCGGCGCCAACATGGTGGCGCTCGAAGGTGGCCGGCCGCAGGTGATGAATCTGAAGGATCTGCTCACCTCCTTTGTGTCCTTCCGCGAGGAGGTGATCTATCGGCGCACCAAGCACCTGCTCAGCAAGGCACGCGACCGCGCCCATATTCTCGTCGGTCTCGCCATCGCGGTCGCCAACATCGACGAGGTGATCCGGCTGATCCGCGCGGCACGTGACGCCAACGAAGCGCGCGAGCAATTGATGGAGCGCGACTGGCCCGCCCACGACGTCGCCGCCATGGTCACGCTGATTGACGATCCGCGTCACAGCGTGTCGGCGTCCGGCACCACGCGCCTGTCGGCCGAACAGGCCAAGGCCATCCTCGATCTGCGCCTGCAGCGGCTCACCGCGCTGGGCCGCGACGAGATCAAGGCGGAGCTCGACAAGCTCGCCACCGAAATTGCCGACTACCTTGATATCCTGCGTTCGCGCGTGCGCATTCAGACCATCGTCAAGGACGAACTCACCGCCATCAAGAACGAGTTCGCCACGCCTCGCCGCACCATCATCGTCGATCAGGAAGGCGAGATGGAAGACGAGGACCTGATCCAGCGCGAGGATATGGTCGTCACCGTCTCCCACGCCGGCTACGCCAAGCGCGTGCCGCTTTCGACCTATCGGGCACAGCGGCGCGGAGGCAAGGGCCGCGCCGGGATGCAGACGCGCGAAGAGGATTTCGTTACCCGGCTGTTCGTCGCCAACACCCATACGCCGGTGCTGTATTTCTCCTCCCACGGCAAGGTCTACAAAGAGAAAGTCTGGCGGCTGCCGCAGGCTGCGCCGCAGGCGCGCGGCAAGGCGCTGATCAATATTCTGCCCATGGAGCAGGGGGAGAATATCACCACGATCATGCCGCTGCCCGAGGACGAGTCCACCTGGGACAGGCTCGACGTCATGTTCGCGACGACGCGCGGCACGGTTCGGCGCAACAAGCTGTCGGATTTCGCCGACGTGCGCCGCTCCGGAATCATCGCCATGAAGCTCGACGAGGGCGACTCCATCGTCGACGTCCAGATCTGCACCGAGAATGACGACGTGCTGCTCACCAGCGCCGCCGGACAGTGCATGCGGTTCGCGGTCAACGATGTGCGCGTGTTCCAGGGCCGCACCTCCATGGGCGTGCGCGGCATCAATCTCGCAGACGGCGATAAGCTGATCTCGCAATCGATCCTGCGCCACGTTGACGTGTCAGCGGAGGAGCGGGCCGCCTATCTCAAGCGCGCCAACGCCGTGCGACGTGGGACGAGCGGAGAGAGCGAAGAGAACGGCGCGAACGGTGATGGCGAGGAAGTGTCGGGCGCCATCGAGCTTGGCCAGCAACGCTATGCCGAATTGTCGGCGGCCGAGCAGTTCGTGCTGACGATTTCAGAAAAGGGTTTTGGTAAGCGCACGTCATCCTATGAGTACCGCACTACCAATCGCGGCGGCAAAGGCATCGTCGCCATGGCGGTCACTGAAAAGAACGGGCGGATCGTCGCCTCGTTCCCGGTGGAGGACAGCGATCAAATCATGTTGGTCACCGATGGCGGGCAACTGATCCGCTGCCCGGTGGACGGAATCCGCATCGCCGGCCGCGCCACGCAGGGCGTCATCGTGTTCAATACGGCCGAGGGCGAGAAGGTGGCCTCGGTCGAACGACTCTCCGAGGAAGGCGAGGATAACGGCGGCGAGTAAGCCGTCGCATTTTTCAAATTCCAGGCGCGATCTTAAAAATGTAATGACTTAGTCGACAGTCCGTTCGGGCTGTGTGCCTACACTGCGGTCTTTCCGTTTGAGGAAGGGCCATGCGTTACCTGTTACTGCTCGTGCCAGCCATCGCCTTGACCGCCGCGTTCCGGTATGTCCAACACGAGATAACTTCGGGCCTCCCGAGCGTGTCGCTGCCGCAATCTTCCGTCACATTGACGCCGATCGACCCGGAGAAGATCTTCGGGAGCGGATTCAAGTTCGACGAACAGGAAATGCAGCGTCTCAACGGGCAGAACATCGCCAATCAAAACCGGCTCTTCAATCAAAAGATGGAAGACATGCGCAACTTTGCCAGGAACCCGGCAGGGTGGCGTGGCGCACCGCCGTTTTAGCGCTCATCGGCCGCTCCTGGTGCGTGGTCGTAAATTTGCGCGCCAGGGTTAGCTGCTTCGCGGGTCCTCCCCATGCGTTCCGCGACCCAGGAGCCTTGGCAGGTGCCGCTCGATCCTTCGTCCCGCCATCTGCCGCCACCACTCTCCCTGCTGAGGCTGCCGTCGCACGGATGGCCGGATCGCGACCGATTGGCGGCTCACGCGACGCCGTTGCGCTTGATAACCTCAGTGTAATAGGAGGCCGACTGTTTCGGCGTGCGCTTTTGCGTGGCGAAATCGACGCGGATCACTCCGAAGCGCGTGTCGAATCCGTCCGCCCATTCGAAGTTATCGAACAGGCTCCAAAGGAAATAACCGCGCACCGGTACGTTTTCGCTGACCGCGCGCTGCAGCATCGACAGGTAGCTGCGCAAGAACATGATCCGGTCGGTGTCGTAGACGATCCCGTCCGCCGCCAGCGTATCGGTGGTGCCGCAGCCGTTCTCGCTGATGTAGATTTCTTTCACGTTCCAGACTTTTTGCACGTGCCGCGGCGCCCAATAAAGCGCCTCCGGGCCGAATGCCTGCCAGGGCGATGCCATGCGCGGGTGCGATTTCGCGAGTGGTACGACCTCGACGCCGGGAGCTGCGCTGATCGGCAGCACGTACACGGGCGTGTACACATTGATACCGACAAAATCGAGCGGGCTGGAAATTATGCGCAAATCCTCCGCGGTAAATTTTGGCGCGTCCGCCC
>Ga0070731_10000761_pt1 | contig 38744 bp, 27 predicted proteins | sample Coa_R1_2_FD_66448 | JGI IMG/M metagenome (GOLD analysis project Ga0070731, IMG submission 66448) | Surface soil microbial communities from Centralia Pennsylvania, which are recovering from an underground coalmine fire - Coalmine... | ecosystem: Environmental > Terrestrial > Soil > Unclassified ...
CTACAGATTGCGTGCCGCACGCGAGCTAACGAGTAGAAGGACGGCCCACAGCGCTCGCCCGCAACGTTGGCCGCCATTGTAGGAGATGCGACCTCGAAATGCTCAATACTACTTGAGTATAAGACTGAAACGAAAAAGGTAACGGGAAGTGCCCGCCGCGGCTAAAGAAGCGCATGTACAATCCAGCAGCGCAGAAAGCCTTATGAAAACCGCTGTCGCGAATTCTTCGAGGAGTCGCCCAACTGAAGAGGATTGGAATCGCATTGCAGCTAGCGACCGATTCCAGCACTTACTATCCGTCAAAAAAATGTTTATCGTTCCGGCCTTTGTTTTTTTTCTCGGCTATTATCTTCTGCTTCCTGTTCTTGTCGGCTATGCGCCGCGCTTGATGTCGATCAAAGTTCTTGGGGGGATGACGCTGGCTTATCTGTTCGCTCTGTCACAGTTCATTGTGGGATGGACAATCGCAGTTCTGTACCTGAAAGCTTCCTCGCGATTCGACCGCCTAGTCAAAGACGTCCTTGGGCAGGACGCGCTTGGGCAAGCAGCGCTTGAGCAATCCGGGCAACCGCCGGAAGGTCGATAAATGTCGATTTCTGTCGCTGTCTTCCTGCTATTCGTCGTCACGACCCTGGGCATCACGCTATGGGCGGCCAAACGGTCTCGTGGGGCAAGCGCCTATTTCGCCGCAGGGCGGAAGATCAGTGCCTGGCAGAACGGATTTGCCGTGGCTGGCGACTTCATGAGCGGAGCGTCTTTTCTCGGCATCGTGGGGCTCATCTCGCTGCAAGGGTTTGATGGGTTTCTTTTTTCCGTGGGCGGCTTTATCGCCTACGTAACGATTCTCTTGTTGATCGCGGAACCTCTGCGCAATGCCGGCAAGTACACCATGGCCGACGTCCTGGCCTACCGTCTCCGGCCGCGCCCGGTGCGCGCCTTGGCAGCTCTCAGCACGTTTATCATCGTCATCTTTTACATGATCGCGCAGATGATCAGCGCCGGCGCGCTCGTGAAGTTGCTGCTTGCGGGTTCGGGGATCGGTTACAACACGGCCGTCGTCGGCGTGGGCGTTCTCATGATGACTTACGTTGTCTTCGGCGGAATGTTGGCTACGACATGGGTACAGATCATCAAGGCGGGTTTGCTTTTGAGTTGCACGCTGGTGATCGGGATTCTCGTGCTGGCGCATTTTAGATTTCATCTCAGTACTTTCTTCGCGGCCGCCAGCCGCGTGACCTATCATCAGCAGGGCCAAATCCTGATCATGGATTTTCTTCGTCCCGGTTTACGCTACAGCCCTCCTTACGGTCCGCTGGATCTGATCTCTCTAGGGCTGGCACTTCTGTTTGGTTGCGCCGGCCTGCCGCACATTCTCATGCGCTTCTATACGGTTCCGGATGCTCGAACGGCGCGCGAAAGCGTGGCGTGGGCCATGGTTCTTATCGGCAGCTTTTTCATCCTGACTTCCGTCCTGGGACTTGGCGCCGCAGTGATCGTCGGGCCGGATTACATTCTCACCCACGGCGGCACCAACATGGGGGGGCCGCTGCTAGCCCGCAGTCTGGGCGGTGAGGCTTTGCTGGGAGTAGTGTCGGCGGTTGCTTTCGCCACGATTCTCGCAGTGGTTGCCGGGCTCACGATCAGCGCTTCCACATCGGTCGCTCACGATTTGTGGGTAAATGTCATCCATCGCGGCGTCGAGCGCCGATCGAACGAGACCGTTTTTGTTGCGCGTATTGCTGCGCTCGGAGTCGGCGCAGCCTCCATCTTGCTCGCCATAGTGTTGGGGCCGGCGTCCAACTCGGGAGTGCTGGCCACGCTGGCAATGGCCGTTGCGGCATCGGCTCACTTCCCAGTGCTTGTGCTCTCCATTTTCTGGCGGCGATTTAATACTGCCGGCGCGATTGCCGGTTTATCCGCAGGGCTCTTTGCATCCATCGGATTAATCCTGGTCAGCCCGACTTTTATGGGCATCGATGCATCGAGCGCTACAACCGCGGCACGCCACTTGTTTCAGACGCGCGCTTGGTTTCCACTCGAGAACCCAGGAATTGTTAGCGTGCCCCTCGGCTTTCTGGGCGGCATCGTAGGAACGTTATTAAGCCCGGAACGAACCTCCGATTCCAAATTCAACGAATTGATGGTTCGCGCCAACACTGGTTTGGGCGCCGAGCAGTCCATGGGACATTGAGCCGAATCGGTTTTAACGATACTTTGGTGGATTCACCGACTGATCCATTCCCATGCATTTTTCGCCGCCCTTCGCCACCGTTACGCTGATTAGCTGCGGATAACTGTCGGCGAATGCTTTGGTAAGAGTGGGTTTGAGTTCGTTAGGATCATCAATGTGTTGCGCCTTCATCCCATAGCCCTGAGCTATCTTCACCACGTCGATCCCGGGAATGTCCATGCCGGGAACATTTCGGCCAACCTGAGTGAAATCGGCAAATCCTTTTAGCGCGGAATAGTCGCAGTTCTGTAACACGATAGTAATCACGGGAGCATTTTGCCGAACCGCAGTCCACAAGGCCTGAATTGAATATTGAATCGAACCATCTCCAATCGGGCACACGACTCTGCGATTGGGATGCGCCATTTGCAAACCGACGGCGGCAGGCAATCCAAATCCCAAAATGCCGTTCGGCACCGAATAAAACGAGCCGGGCTCGCACAGCATGAGATGGCGGTCCAAATCTCCTTTCGATGACGGGCATTCTTCCGCAACGATCGCATTTTTGGGCATCACCTGGTTGAGAACGCTAAATAAGTACGCGGGCGTAATAGGAACGTCCGGTTTTGGGCTTTCCGGCGAACTGTTCTGCCGAGCAGAACGAAACGCCCTGGCCTTCGCATGAGACCGAATGTACTCCGCTGCAACTTTTATGTTTCCGATGATGCTGCTGCCGGCGAATGGAGCGGCTGCGTGCTCGGCTGAATTAGTGATTTGAAAAAGCTTCGTCGAGAGCTTGACCGTGTTTCCCGGGACATACGCGTAATACAAGAAAACGCGCGCACCTAGCACGACGACGGTATCGTAAGCGGCTAACTGATCGGCAAGAGGTTGCTGCGCCGGCAGGAGTCCGCCGCAAAACAGGCGATGAGTCCGCGGAAACGTCCAACGCGGAGGAATCGGATCCTGATAAACATCCGAATTGAGAAGCTCGGCCAGCGCAATGACTTCATCCCACGCTCCATCCTCTTCGATTTGAGGCCCTGCGACGATGGCCGGATTTTTGCTTGCGTTCAGCGCCTTTACCACTTCGTTCAGCGCGTTTGGCTCCGGCATGACAGTTCTCGTTACATTGCGCACTGGCGTCTCGTCAGTTTGTTGCATCCAGTCATCCATCGGTATGGAGATGAAGACTGGCCCCATGGGTGCTTGCATTGCCTGATAATATCCGCGAGCGATAGCGGCCGGAACATCTTGCGCGCGCAGGGGTTCGCAAGCCCACTTCACATAAGGCCTCACCACATCGACGGCGCGGCTCGTTAAAAACGGTTCCGCCATCACATGTCGGCGATCCTGTTGTCCCGTCGTAATCACTAAGGGAGCGTGACAGTAATACGCGTCAACAATCGCCGAAAGTCCATTCCCCACGCTCGCAATCGAATGCAGGTTTACCAACGCCGCTTGTCCGCGCCCCATTGCATATCCGAGCGCGGCGCCGGCAGCGGAACGTTCGTGGAGCGCGAGTACATACTTGAAATCTTTCGGCATGTCACGCAGGAACGGCAATTCCGTGGAACCTGGATTGCCGAAGATCACGGTCATCCCCAGATCGCGCAACAAGTGATAAGTAACTTCTCTTACAGTTCTCACGGTTCCTTTCAGGCCCCCATTCTGATAGGCAGGTTATATCATTCCGCGCAAAGCGAGACGTTGCCGATGCAGTTGACATCGACGATATGCTAGCTTCTGCCAATGCGCTCCAAATCGGACGCAAGGGTGTTCAAGATCTTTCATGGAGATTCTTATGCCGACCGCAGATCCTGCCCAAACCAGTCTCGATGCAGTCGTCAGGGATTATGGATTTCCCGATGTTCACGTTGGTGCCGAAGAGAGCGAGTCTCCGTGGGTGCCTTTCAAGGAAAATTCCGCGATCCGGCATCTCGCCTTCGACGTCAGAACCAACATGTACGCCAACGTATTGTGGGTCAAACAGGGAGGGATGCTCGGGCGGCACCGTCATCGAGGACGCGTCTTCGGTTACACCGTGGAAGGAAGCTGGCGCTATCTCGAGTATGACTGGATTGCTCGTGCGGGTAGTTACGTCCAGGAAAGCCCGGGCGCGATTCATACGCTGGTTTCGGATCAGGGAATGAAAACTATTTTTTGGTTGAACGGCGCTCTCGGGTTCTTTGACGAAAACAATCGTCTACTGGAAACGCTGGATGTGTTTTGGTTCATCGATCATTATTTGACCTATTGCAGAAATCAAGGTATCGAGATCAACAAGAAGCTCTTCGTTTGACGTGGTGAAAGGGTGTTGCGGATGGCGCGGGAACGGACAGTTGCCCTTTGCTAAGCCGCTGAGGCAGTTTTTCGAACTGGCGCGTGTCCGAAAACTCGCCGCGTCGAATTCAGGAATGAAAGTACAGCAGAGGATTCCTCGTCTTTACGCCAAGCCATGTAAACATCGATTCTGGCTTCGGCTTCATTAAGCTGCAGAGAAGCCAGTTCGATTCCTTCAACAGAACGGGTAGTGAGGGCGCCGACGCCAATATAGATAGCCTTGCCGGAAGCGACCATAACGGCTCCCGCCTCTTCATGCGATTCGACGTGGGTCACGGCAAAATGCGGCGTCAAGCCCTGCCTGCTGTACAAGGCCAGGATCTTGTCATAAAGGCCACTTGAGAAGTTACGGTCGAAAATGATCAAAGGTTCATCGGCAATTTCTTTGAGCCTTAGCGATTTTCGCCGTGCCAGTCGATGGGTGGTTGGCAGAACGACGGTGAATTCCTCTTCAAAGAGCAGATCACAATTCAGGTTGACCTGATCGATAGGAGGTCGCAGGAACCCAACATCGATTTCGCGCTTGTGCAGTAACGGACTTTGGGCGCTCGAGAATACATCTTTGCACTCGATGTTGACCGCGGGGAAATGCCTGCAGTGGTCGATGACCACCCGGCCCACGACTCCGCCCAGACCGGAAGCAATGCCAATCCTGACAAATCCCGATTCTCCTTTTTGCGCGTGACGCGCGGCCTCCGTCGCATTCCCCGCCTGCACCACCAGCTTTCTGGCTTCCCCGAGAAAAACATTCCCGGCTTTCGTGAGCTGCACCCGCCGCTTGTTGCGCACGAACAGGGAAACCCCGAGATCATCTTCCAGTTGGCGGATCTGGCGGCTCAGCGGCGGCTGCGCGATGTGCAATTGTTGCGCGGCCTTGCTGAAATTCAAGTGTTCGGCCACTGCCAGAAAGTAGCGGATGTGCCGTAATTCCATGGAGCGGAATTCTATACCTGCTGGGTATTAGTGCAAATTATTTTTTTGCCTGAACCCCCCACGTCCCCTCAAAAACCAGCACCCCCAATATTCTGTTTTCCCTGCAGTTCTCGCAGTTTGAAACGTTGCAGTTTTCCGGTGGAAGTCTTCGGCAGATCGGGCAAAAAAGTAATCCACCGGGGTCGCTTGTAAGCGCCCAATCGCTCCATTACCCAATCTTGCAAAGTATGGACAAGTTCTTCATTTTCAGGGAAACCCGGCTTGATAACTACGTAAGCCGCGGGTTTGGTGAGCTGGTTGGTGTCTTCTCGGGCGATGACCGCAGCTTCCTGTACTGCCGGGTGTGCGATCAGTGCGCTTTCCACCTCCGCCGGGCTTAGCCATCGACCATTGACTTTAAACAGATCATCCGCCCGCCCGGCATACCAGAAATAACCATCCTCATCCTGGTAATATTTGTCGCCGGTGCGGAACCAGGGGCCTGTAAAAGTTTCCTTGGTTTTCTCGTGCTGATTCCAGTAACCGGAACAAGTCGAATCTCCCTTGATAAGCAGGGTGCCGATTTCCCCATGAGCCACTTCGCCGCCTATGTCATCGATGAGTTTTGCCTCGTAACCGAAAATAATTTTTCCGCTCGATCCCGGCCGGATCTCGCCGGGCCGGTTGGAAATTACCATCTGGAGCGATTCGGTCGAACCTAGACCATCCAGAATTTCAATGCCGAAGCGCTGTTTGAAGCGTTCGAACAAAGGCGCAGGCAGAGATTCGCCTGCCGATATCGCGTGACGGATGCTGCTCAGATCAAATTCCCTCCCGTCCGGCCGGCGAGAGGCCAGCAGCGCGGCATAATTCGAGGGCACGGAGAAAAAAAGAGTGGGGCGATGCCGTTCGATGTTCTCATAAATTTCCGCTGGTTCCGGACGAGCCGGCGAGAGGATCGTCGTCGCACCGCAGAACAGTGGGAAATAACCGGCGTTGCCCAAGCCGTAGGCAAAAAACAGCCGCGCAACGCTATAGCAGCGGTCGCGCTCGTTAATGTTCAAAATTCCCTTGGCATAGAGCTCTGCGCACACCACCATGTCGTGATGAAGATGAATGCAAGCCTTGGATGCCCCGGTGCTGCCCGAGGAGTAAAGCCAGAACGCGGCATCGTCCTTGCTGGTCGCTGCCTCTTCCAGTGCCGGAGAGGAGGATTCCATCAATTCTTCGAGAACAGTTGCACCCGAGTTGCGGTCGCCGCCGGCCACAACGATATGCTGAAGGTATGCTAGGCGCTCTCTCGCAATCGTCTGCAACTGCGGTAGCAAGCTGCGATGCACGATGAGCACACCAGCCCGCGTGTCATTGAGCAGATATTCGTATTCCTGCGGTTGCAGGTAAGTGTTCAATGGAACTGCGACTGCGCCTAGCTTGATGGCGCCAAAAAACGAATACAAGAACTCCGGAGAATCTGGAAGCAGGATGGCAACCCGTTCCTCCATTCGAACGCCTAGGCTGCGCAGCGCGTTTCCGGCCCGATTGGTTTTTTCCAACAGTTCCCGATAACAGACTTGCTCTGCACCGCACGCGATGGCAACGTTGCTTCCTTTTCCTTCGAGGACATTACGATCCACGAAGTAAGAAGCGACGTTGAAAGTTGCAGGAAGCGTCATCAAAGCGGACTGCCCTCTTCGTCAAATAGCGACCAATGCGCCTTATCGAAACGGCGGGGAGTATAGCACGGGAATGCGCCGGTACTTTTACGTTTCAAACGCGGGAATCGATGGCCATAGACCCACGCCGAGAGTTCAAGAGCTCGACAGCGGGGCTTGGCATTAAGGCAGACTCGCACAACATACTCAAATTTTGTTTTATTTGCGAGTAAACAGTACAACTCCATTGCGAGGGCTGCGTTTCAAAGGCAATTTCGCCGTCATACCCGGCTGGTATAACAATCCGACCAAACATGTATTGGACAGTTTTTTGCTTTCCGTACGATGCTGCTCCGCAAAACGTATCAGCTTCGTGCGTCTACGTCTCGTCTCGTGGGAGACCGGCAGTCGCCGTTTACGGCAGAAGTGGGGTTCGGCAATTAGCAATTAAAAGAGTACATTTCTGGCGCGGCCTTGATGCTGCGCCGTTTTGACGTGCCTGCAATTTTCGGCGAGATTAAATCGGTGACCTAAAAAGGGGAAGGTCATGAAACTGCGTTCCGTCTTGAACGTTGCGATGTTGTTTCTGGCAGTTGTTAGTTTCCTGCCTCAGAGCTTCGGGCAAGCGGCCCTTAGCTTCGCTCAATTAAACGGCACAGTCCAGGATGTAAGCGGCAGGATCATCGTTGCGGCGTCCGTGACCGCTCGCAACCTCGGAACAAATCTAAGCTACACGGCCAACACGAACACTGCCGGCTACTACGTGGTCCCGAACCTTCCGCCCGGTCAATATGAACTTGACGTGCAGGCAGCTGGGTTTTCCAAATCTGTGCAGACTGGGTTGACGCTGACCGTCGGACAAACCGCAACGCTCGACGTAACTCTGAAAGTTGCCAGCGTCGGCGAATCCGTGACGGTAACCAGCCAGGCGCCGCCAGTGGAAACCAGTCGCACGGAAATCAGCCAGGTCATTGACACTCCTGAAATTCAATCGCTGCCGATCAATGGCCGCCAGTTCGTAGATTTTGCATTGCTTACGCCCGGCGTCGCTACCGGCAGAACCAGTATTCAATCCACATTTACCGAGCCGGATATTACTCGCATTTCGTTCGGTGGCATGCGCGACCTGAGCAACGCCGTTACCGTCGATGGCGCCGACTATATCGATGAGGGCACGGGATCGCAGCGCGCGACTCCCTCGCAAGAGGCGGTCAATGAATTCCGCGTCGTCAATAACAGCTTCGGCGCCGAGTATGGCCGCGCGCTAGGCGGGATCGTCAACGTCGTTACAAAATCGGGAACCAACGATCTGCACGGCTCGATCTACGGATACCTCAGCAACAAGGCCGCAAATTCTAAGTCGCTGCTGCAAACCGACCAATACGACCAATATCGTCGCGGACAGTTCGGAGCCACTTTGGGCGGACCGATTCAGAAGGACAAAACCTTCTTCTTCGCTAACTATGAAGGCCAGCGGCTGGGAGAATCCCCTACTTATCCAGCCACCTTGATCGGCAATCTGGCGACCTTCGACGCTGCCAAAATTGCCTTGGGACTGACTCCGGAGAACTTGAGCACACTGAAGACGCTGAATAACGATAATGGCTTTGTCCGGTTCGACGAACAGCTCAACACCAACAACCGGCTCACCATCCACTACGGGATTGTCGATACCCGCGACATGAACGTGCTGGTCGGCGACACGCTCGATGGCGGTGGCATTGGCGCGCCCAGCGACGGCCACAACACTTTTCTGCGCGATCAGTCGCTTGTGGGTACGGTCAACTCAGTTATGAAATCCAACCTGGTAAACACGTTCCTCGTGCAATACGCCAGGCGCGAATATAACTTTCCAGCGGTAACCGGCCAGCCCAATCTTGATTTGCCCAACGAGCTCTCCTTCGGGCATAACTTCGGCACCTTCGATGCGCTCGACGAAAGCCGCCAACAGATTTCCGACAGTTTGTCCTTCATCAAGGGTACCCACTATTGGAAGTTTGGAGTGGACACGAACTTCATTCAGAATTTTGTGATCTGGCCAGGGTTTACCCCCATGCGTATTGTTTTGCCCGGTCTAAACTGTTTGGTCGACTTTGCTAATTTCGTTAATCCGACCGCCGATATACCGTCGGTGCCCGCTCAAGGACCGTGCCCAACTGCGGCGCCGCCATTTTTCCCCACCACGCCCGGACCGAATCCTTTCGATGCTCTGAATGGTGTGCCCATTGTTTTCTGGGGTGCGCCTGTGGGGCCCGGGCCGATCGCTCAGGGCAGTCTTCCGCCCGTGATTCCGACGACCTGGCAAAACGCTTACGTCGATCCCCGAGACTACGACTTAAATCTGCATCATGGTTATTTTGGCTGGTTTGTGCAGGACCAGTGGCGAGCCAACCCGAAGCTCACATTCAACTATGGATTGCGCTGGGATGAGGAATTCGGCCTCTCCCAGGTCGTCAACCCCGATCACCGCGGATTCCAGCCGCGTTTGGGCGTTGCCTACTCTCCTACCAAACACACGGTGATTCGCTCTGGGTTCGGGATATTTGACGATCATTACAACATGACGTTCTTCTTTGTCACGTATCCGCAGCGCGAGGTAGTGATCCCCAACGCCCCGCAGCCCTGGGTAAGGCAAGGAAACTCTACTGCAACCTGGGTGCTCAACCAGCTGAGTTTCGATGCACCCAGCCCGCTTAACGGCTTCGCTCCTCTTCCATATCCAAATGGGGCGACGGTGCCGACGCCTTCGCAAGCCGCGAAAACCCTGGTCACCACTGGCCAAACTCCACCCAACTTCAGCACCGGTCCCGGCCCCGGGCAAGATCCTGCAATTCCTTCAGGAACATTTGTCACCAACAGCGGAGGAGGCATCGACCGCAACATGCGCTATGCCTATTCCGAGCAGGCCAGCCTGCAGCTGGATCAGGAAATCGGTAAGGGTTTAGTAGTGAGCTTCGGCTATCTGTTTCTGCGCGCCCATAAGCAGATTCGGCCGGAAAACTTGAACGTGTGCCCTTCGGCGGGCCTTACCAATAGCGCGACTACCTGCTTCCCCGCGGCTACCACCCCAGGTCCACCCATTTCTCCAACCGGCCCGTTCCCCAACAATGTCATGCCCGACGGCAAAGCTGCATTCAGCGGAGTCCTCTATAACAATGCCGGACTCATGTATTACCTGGATGGTTCGGGAAACGCCGAATATAACGGCGGCACAATTTCCGTGACCGATCGGCTGAACCAGTACTTCCGCTTTAATGTGAACTACACTTACTCGCACACCCAGGATGATGGCACCTTCACCACGTTCGTGAGTACTCCGCAAGATCTTTACGGGCGAAATCTGGAACGCGCCGACTCGGTGCAAGATGTTCGTCATCGCTTCGTCGGGAACTTCACCGCCGATGCTCCCAAGAAAAGCTGGCTGCGCGATTTCGAGTTCAGCATGATTACTTCGCTGCAATCGCCGCGACCGTTCACGATGTTTGTGGGCAACGACGAAAACGGCGATACCAACCCCGTGACCGACCGCGTAGAGTGGTCTCCTCGCAACGCTTATCGCGGCGATCACTTCTATGATTTTGACCTTCGCCTTTCCCGGGCGTTCAGGATGGGCGAACGCAAGAATCTATTAGTGGCTTTTGACGCTTTTGACGCATTCAACCGGCAAAACATTAACGAGGTCACTTCTGTCTACGGGGGCGGGACGCCGGATTTCTGCGGCGGTACCACGCCGTTTAACGGTCCGGTACCGCAACACTATAATGACGCTCCCTCGCTCGCCATTCAGCGGGGCCAGGTTTCTTGCTTGCCCTACAGCGGCGCGTATGCATCTTTTGGCGTTGCTCCGGCGCCAAGTACGTTATTCGGCACGCCGAGAACGATGTTTAATCCGCGCCAACTGCAGGTTTCTGCGAAGTTCACATTTTAATTGTCTTCGTGCCGGATAATGGCATTTCTAAGAGATGAAGTAACTTGGAGGCAAGCGATGCGTGAGATTCTCATCTTCGTAGTTCTACTGGGATCCGTTGCCTTTGCTGGTGCGCAAGAGCAGCAAACTGAAGTTAAGCATACCAGCGCGGCGCAGACCTCGCCTGCCTCGGGTAAGGAGATGTTTATGGCCTATTGTGCCTCGTGTCACGGCAAGGACGCGAAAGGCGATGGTCCTGCCGCCAGTGCGCTGAAACTGGCTCCCGCGGATCTGACGGCACTGGCGAGCAAGAACAGCGGGAAATATCCGGCGGCGAAAGTAACCAGCGTTCTCACGGGCCAGGCAAATCTCGCAGCCCATGGCAATAAGGAGATGTCGGTTTGGGGGCCAATTTTCTTTCGCATGAGCCAGGGACACGAGAGCGAAGTGCAAATGCGCATCGCCAACCTGAATCATTACATCGAATCTCTGCAAACGAAATAGCACACGCAGGCAACCAATCCGCCTTCTTCGCACCGCTTTCAATTTTGCCTTCCATGTGAGAGGAATTGCTGTAAGCAGTTGCGCTACGAGATTTTGGAGTTTCGTTGCAAAGAGGAATGCACCTTGCCGCAATTGCCCCCATATCGTGCCGATCACGTTGGCAGCTTGCTTCGTCCCGCTGAGCTCTTGCAGATGCGCCATTCTGGAGTTGCGCTTGAGCAGCTCCGAAAGGCGGAAGACGAATACATCCTCCGTGCGCTCCAGCGTCAGCAAGAGGCGGGGCTTGACATCCTGACGGACGGGGAGCTACGCCGCCGCAATTTCATGAGCGATTTTGTGGACGCGGTCGCGGGATTCGATACCGATGACGCCGTCGGCCGAAGCTGGTCGGGAACCGATTCGACAGGTGCCGTTAGCAGCGTGACCGGGATCGTGACCTCAAAGCTGCGTCAGGTTGCTCCTCTAACCGGACATGAAGTTCCCTTTATGCAGGCGCATGCGCATGGGAACTTCAAAATCACGCTGCCCAGCCCCACCCAATTTCCAGCTATCTCTTATAAACGTGGTATCACCGACAAAATCTATCCCACAGCGTCCACGCTTCTCGCCGAGATCGTAGCCATTATGAGCAAGGAGCTGCATAGCCTGAGCTCACAAGGCGCAAGTTACATCCAGATTGACGCACCGCGTTATAGCTACTATATCGACCCGAAATGGCGTGCTTGGATGAAGGCGGAAATGGGACAGGACCCCGATTCCGCTCTCAAGGAAAGTGTGGAAGCCGATAATGCCTGTCTGCAAGCAGCCCGGCGCCCCGGCATCACGCTGGCGATACACCTCTGCCGTGGCAACAATCGCAGCCACTGGTATGCCGAAGGTGGCTACGATGCAATCGCCGAGCAACTCTTCAGCACGCTCGCCGTCGACCGCTTTCTGCTCGAATATGACGATGAGCGTTCTGGGTCGTTCGAACCTCTGCGCTTCGTTCCTCGAGGCAAGATGGTGGTATTGGGATTAATCAGCAGCAAGCGGCCCGAACTGGAGCAAAAGAGCGAAATCCTTCGCCGGATAAAACAGGCATCGCGCTATGTTCCGCTGGAGAATCTTGCCCTCAGTCCGCAATGCGGCTTCGCCTCGACCGCGGAGGGCAACGTCGTCTCCGAGGAAAATCAGTGGGCCAAACTTAGCTTGGTGCATGAGGTTGCTCGTGAGGTATGGCGCTGAGGCGATGCTCGGTGAAGACGATTTGGCCCTGTTTCGGCGCGAGGGCAACCGGGAATCGCTCAAGTGGTCGCTGACACAATCTCTGATATAAATGCTTCGCGACGCAGAATGTTTGCCGAAAGCCGCCCGGAACCGCGGTCACTGACTTCAGCGAAGCCCGGTTTTGGATATGCAGGTTCTTCTTATAATTGCGAGTGGCTGCGAAGCATCGCCTTCTTTCATTTCACGTCCGTCACTTGCTCCCTCGCGTCATTGTATGTCCCAAACTTCTTCGCCACTACCTTCAGCGTAGGGTAGAACTGCACAAACGTGTGCTCGACGGCGGCATGAGCTTCGTGGCACGACCAGCAGGGATTACCCTTGGGCATTGCTTCGCTTGTTTGGCCGTCGGCGTTGAAAAAGTAGTAGGCCCATTTATCCGGATTCCGCGCCGAGTCTTTCACCTCGACGGCAAGCCCCGTCAGATCGGTCTGATAATGGCCCTTCTGGTTGATGGAACTTCGACTCGCCGCATCCCGTTCGTCGATGACGAACATGCTTTGCTCCGGCCACTTCCCGGAGTTCGCAAATTCCTTGTAAGCCCAGCGCTGCACGAAGACATTGGTGAACATCTCATGGCTGCCCGGCGCGGGGCTGTAGTTCATACCATAGCCGGCCGAGAGAAATATCCATTCCCGGTAATCGGCAGGCCGAATAAGTTGACCTTTGTCGTTATATTGCGGGTTGCTCGCTTTTTCGTCGGGCGCAGTGGCCAGCAGCGTAGAGCAACTAACCACAAGCAGGAAACACAGCACGCTCCTCATAGATCACAATGTCCCTTCCGATTTTTCGAACAACAAAAGCAGTCGGCTGCCAGCTCCTGACCTTTGAGAACACATTAGTCACACTTCCTTGGCATTGCTAATCCGACTTGACCGGGTCCGCCGTCCCGTCCGACCACCAGCCTGCGGGAACCATAAAATCGTCGATCGGTTCTGGAGCGCCTCTGAACTGTGGATTCAGCATCACGGGAGAATGGGGCAAATCTGCACCCCACACGGCGCTGTCCATGAGCGGAGTGTAAAACATCAGGTGGGAGATCCAGTTGTGGTGGTCGGAGTCGGTGAGGTACTGTTCTTTCGACATCATGTAGGCCATGGCCCCAGGCTCCAGGGGCGGCAGCCCTTGCTTGACGAATGTTTTCATGCCATCAAAGATCTGAGCCTTGGAGAGTCCCTCCAACACCAACTCGGTCCGCTTGAAAGTGAGGGGCAAGATAGAGCGGACAGCCGGTGGATTGTAACAGACCGGCCCTCGAACTTTAGGGTTCCAAAACTTGTCACCATCGAATGAGCCCATCCACGCCCGCTCCACGAGACACACGAAACCATCCTTGCCATCGATGGCGGTTTCATAGCCGTGCGGCCCAAGAACCAGAACCTTCGCATCGCGGGATATGGAGTCCGGCGCCGCGCTGCGAGCCATGGCGATTTCGGCATTTCGATCCGCTATTAAATATTGATCAAGCGGAGCCATGCTGGGATACGATCCTTTGGCCTCCTGTGCTGGTGCTTGCCAGCCCGCGCCCAAAATAAGAATTAGTACGAAGCTTAGAGAAGCAATCGCCTGGAATCTCTTTCGGTTCATCACTTCCTCCTGTATCAGCTGAATCTCACCGCCGTTGTTATTCTCTTCGGCTTCCCCTCGGGGTGCCTGCGGTCGATGGCCATCTCGCGAGCCTACGAACCGGTTGGTATGTAACAAAGTACACAGTGTCGTCAGGACGGATGCGATCGGACCCGCTTGCGGTTGCCCGGCGGATGCAGAGACCGCAGCCAGTCCACGATGTTTCTGCTCCCCGCTTTTATTACTTTGGGATCCTATCACCACGGGCAGCCGGGTCTGCGGTCGAGGTTCTGGCCACCACGGTGGCGCTCAGAAATACGGCGCCGCGCGGCGCCTTGAACAAACATAGTCCATAAACGTTCCCCTCCCGCTACACCGCCCAGGCGGCCGTTATTCTGCGGACGTAACTCGGAACTGTCCATAGACGGTGCTAGCTCGACGGCGGCGGTTGTTACGGCGTGACCGGCTCTTGAGGTCTACAATTTAATGTTACTGGTTGAGGAGTTTGGTAAGGGACTATGCCGCCACCGGCGCTTCTGACGCTGCAGCAGCTTGAACAAATCATACCGGCGCTGCACAGTCGTGGTTATCAGGTCATCGGACCGACCGTCCGTGATGGCGCCATCATCTATGACGTAGTGGGAAGTCTATCTGACCTGCCCGTGGGCTGGACGGATGAACAAGAAGCTGGACGCTACCGCTTGCGGCGACGCGATGACGATGCACTGTTCGGTTATGTGGTCGGCCCGCAGAGCTGGAAAAAATATTTGCACCCTGCGGAAGTTCGGTTGCTGAGAGCGGAACGTGAAGGCAAGACCTTTCGCATTTTGAACAATGAACCGGGCCCGCCCCGGCGGGCGTTCCTCGGTGTTCGAGCCTGCGAGCTGGCCGCCATCGCCGTGCAGGATCGCGTCCTTCAGGGTGATCGATATCGAGACCCCATTTATGCCGCGCGCCGCGAGGGAATTTTTATCGTGGCCGTAAATTGCACGCAAGTGGCGCCGACTTGCTTTTGTACTTCCATGGATACCGGCCCCCGCGTGCGGGGAGCCTATGATCTGGTTCTCACGGAACTAATCGCTCCGGACCGGCACGAATTTGTGATTCAGGCAGGCAGCGACGCTGGCGCTGAGGTCTTGGCGGAATTGACGCCGTCTTCATCTGCCGCACAAGAAGCGGTATGCCAGGAAGCGGAAGCCGCAGTGGAGCGCGCCGCTTCCCAGATTCAGCGCCGCATAGACACAACCGGTATTCGGGACCTGCTCTACAACAACTTCGATCATCCTCGCTGGGACAATGTCGCCCAGCGTTGCCTCACCTGCGCCAATTGCACCATGGTCTGTCCGACTTGCTTCTGTACGACTGTGGAGGATGTGAGCGACGTGACCGGCGCGCACGCCGAGCGCTGGCGAAAATGGGACTCGTGCTTTACGCAGAATTTTTCCTACATTCACGGCGGCAGCGTGCGCAGCTCCGCCAAGGCGCGCTACCGGCAATGGATGACCCACAAGCTGGCTTCATGGATTGACCAGTTCGGCAGCTCGGGATGTGTAGGCTGCGGCCGCTGTATTACATGGTGCCCGGTAGGCATTGATATCACCGAGGAGGTCCGCGCCATTCGCGAATCGCCGGTCTCTTCTCGTCCCGTCTCTGCGAAGGAAAACAGCCATGGAAACCCTTGAACGCATTATCGCGGAACATCCTTTCTTTGCCGGTCTCGAGTCCTATTACACAAACCTGCTAACCGGGTGCGCCTCGAACGTACGGTTTGACGCGGGCACCTATCTCTTCAAGGAGGGCGAGGAGGCCAATGAGTTTTACCTGATCCGCTCCGGCAAAGTTGCATTGGAGATTTTTGCGCCCCAGCGCAAGCCAGTGATGCTGGCAACTCTTGGCGAAGGAGAGATTCTCGGGTGGTCGTGGTTGCTGCCGCCCTACCTCTGGAGATTCCACGCGCACGCTCTCGAAACCACGCGTGCGATTGCCCTGGATGGCAAGTGTTTGCGCACCAAGTGTGAACAGAACCACGATCTCGGTTACGAGATGTTGAAGCGCTTTGCCCAGATTATGGAGCAGAGGTTGGAGGCGACGCGTTTGCAGTTACTCGATGTTTACGCAGTCGGAAAATAACCATGGCCACAGCAGCCCCGATTGACCCATTTGCGACCGACCCGATGCTCACGCAGCCGCATTCCGTGCGGCAAGTCGTCAAGGAGACTCCCGATACTTTTACGCTGACGCTGGAATCGCCGAACGAACCCCACCGGAATCGGTTCCAGCCGGGGCAGTTCAGCATGCTGTGGGTGTTTGGCGTCGGCGAGCTGCCAATTTCCATCAGCGGAGACCCGGCTGAGCACGACCGGCTGGTCTATACCGTGCGCTCCGTCGGTCAGGCAACGCAAACCCTGGTGAGGAGCGAAGTGGGCGAAGCCGTTGGCGTCCGCGGTCCGTTTGGCACGGGCTGGCCGGTGGAAAAAGCCCAGGGCCACGACGTTCTCGTGATCGCCGGTGGAATCGGTTTGGCGCCGCTCCGTCCTGTGATCTACGAGGTTTTGGGTAACCGCGAGAAGTACGGACGTTTGGTGATTCTCTATGGCGCGCGTAGCCCTCGCGACCTGCTCTATCGGAAGGAACTAACCGTCTGGGCGCGCCAGCCCGAAACCCAAGTGCTGGTGACGGTTGACTACGGGGGATTGACCTGGCGCGGCAATGTAGGCGTGGTCACCACGCTGTTCAAATATGCCCGGCTGCAACCGGCGCGATCGATGGCCTTCACCTGCGGACCCGAAGTCATGATGCGGTTTGTCGCCCGCGATCTGGAAACTCACGGCCTTCCTCGCGAGAATATCTACCTCTCCATGGAGCGAAACATGAAGTGCGCAGTTGGTTTCTGCGGGCACTGTCAGTACGGTCCACACTTCATTTGCAAAGACGGCCCCATCTTTTCCTATGATCGAATGCGGCCGCTATTGGAGAAATATGAGCTCTAAGGTCAAGCGCAGGCCACGGATCGGGGTTTTCAAGTTTGCGTCCTGTGACGGCTGTCAGTTGAGTTTGCTCGACGCGGAAGATGAACTGCTGGGCGTCGCGGGAGCGGTTGAAATTGCATATTTCCCCGAAGCTTCCCGCGCCATGCTCAAGGGACCATATGACATTGGGTTGGTGGAAGGTTCGATTACTACCTACCACGATGCCCAACGCATCCAGGAAGTGCGGCGAAAGTGCAGAATCCTGATCACCATTGGGGCTTGTGCTACTGCTGGCGGCATACAGGCCCTGCGCAACTGGAAGGATGTAGACGAATTCATTCGCGTGGTGTACGCAACCCCGAAATACATCAACACCCTCAAACTCTCCACACCAATCGCCGAACATGTGCCTGTTGATTTCGAACTGCGCGGTTGCCCGATCAACAAGCATCAGCTTATCGAAGTGATCTCGGGCACGCTCGCGGGGCGCAAACCGAATGTCCCAACTTACAGCGTCTGCATGGAGTGCAAGCGCAAAGGCAATGTCTGCATTGCCGTGGCGCAGGGTGTTTCGTGCCTCGGCCCGGTCACCCAAGCCGGCTGCGGCGCTTTATGCCCGAGCTTCGACCGGGGTTGTTATGGCTGCTACGGCCCCATGGAGAGCCCGAACACGGCATCGCTCAGCAATCAACTCCACATCCTTGGCCAGAACAATGCCGAGATTACCCGCGCCTTCCGTGGATTCAATGCCTGGGCCTGGCAGTTTCGCAAGGCGGGCGAAGAGAGTGAGCGCACGTGAGGAAGCAACAGACGAGGACAATTAAAGTTGAGACTTTGGCTCGCGTCGAGGGCGAAGGTGCGCTTTATGTCAAACTCAAGGGCGATCAGGTTCAAGACGTTAAGCTGAAGATTTACGAACCTCCACGCCTCTTCGAGGCGCTTCTTCGAGGCAGGCATTTTTCCGAGCTCCCCGATATTGTGGCTCGCATCTGCGGAATTTGCCCGATCGCATATCAAATGAGCGCGGTGCACGCCGTGGAGCGTGCTTTTGGGATCGCAATTGATCCCTCCGTCCGGTTGCTGCGAAGGCTGTTTTACTGTGGCGAATGGATTGAAAGCCACGCGCTTCATGTGTACATGCTCCACGCGCCGGACTTTCTTGGTTATCCGGATGCCATCACGATGGCGCGTGACTATCAATCGATTGTGGAGCAAGGGCTGCGCCTCAAGAAAGCTGGCAACCGGATCGTTGCTTTGATGGGTGGCCGGGAAATTCATCCCGTTTCCGCTGCGGTCGGCGGCTTTTATAAAGCTCCCTCGAAGGCGGCGCTGAAAGAACTGGTGGACGAGCTCAAGTGGGCGCTGGATGCCTCGCTGGCTACGGCCCGATGGGTAGCAGGGTTCGACTTTCCTGATTTCGAGCAGGATTACGAATTCATCTCCCTGTCCCACTCGCAGGAGTATCCGTTCAACGAAGGCAGGATCGTATCCAATCGTGGCCTGGATGTTGATGCATCTGAGTATGAGGAAAATTTCACCGAGCAGCAGGTGCAGCACTCGAACGCGTTGCATTCCGTTTTGCGCGGCGGCGATTCTTATATGGTCGGTCCCATGGCCCGCTTTAATTTGAATTTCGACAAATTGCCAGAGGTGGCCCGGCAAGCAGCGCAAGATTGCGGGTTGCAGCTTCCCTGTCGCAATCCGTTTCGAAGTATCGTGGTAAGAGCTATCGAGCTGGTTTTTGCCTGCCACGAGGCCCTGCGCGTGATCCACGAGTACGAGCCGCCTCCCAGGCCTCGTGCACAGACCCTCGCGCGGGCTTCGACCGGGCAGGCCGCCACAGAAGCGCCACGCGGACTTCTTTATCATCGCTATGAGATCGATCAAGATGGGTTGATCACTTCAGCGAAGATTGTTCCTCCAACTTCGCAGAATCAGAGGCGAATCGAGCACGATCTTCGGCAGTTTGTCAGCCAGGTTGCGACCCGGCCGACGGAAGAAATCACTTGGAAATGCGAGCAGGCCGTGCGCAACTACGATCCCTGCATTTCCTGCGCGACTCACTTTCTCCGCATGCATATCGAGCGTAATTAAACGTGGCTCTTCGCACCATGCCCGTTCGTATCATCGGCTGCGGCAATCTCGATCGCGGGGACGACGCGGCTGGCCTGCTGGTTGCGCGTCGCCTGCGAACTTTGGGTGTCGAAGCCCACGGTTTTCAAGTCGTCGAACAAACCGGCGAAAGCTTCTCTTTGATGGACTCCTGGAGCCGCTCTGAAGAAGTCATAGTAGTGGACGCGACTATCCCCAGCGGATCCCCCGGTCGAGTCCGGGTATGGAATGCTCACGCCAATCGGTTGCTTGAAGATTTTTCTCCCTGCTCGACGCATGCGTTCGGGTTGCGTGAAGCGGTGGAATTGGCTCGCGCCGTGCACCGTCTGCCGCGGACCCTTTTGATTTACGGCATCGAGGGCAAGCAGTTTTGCCTGGGTACGCCACTCTCGCCGGAAGTAGAGTGTGCCGTTGCATTCGTGGCGGAATGTCTCTTTACAAGGTTTTCCCGCGGATCGACCGAAGCCCCACAGAATCTGCTCGTTTCTGTTGAACCGCACGATTCGATCTCCTGAGATGAAATCTCGGATGGTCGGCAAACAAGAAAGCTATCCAGAAACAAGCTTCCAGACCGTCACTCCAGCCCTCTCTCCCCATACTCGAACCAATATTCACATATTCACCAGAGAGGAAAATAAGTCTCTCCACATGAACAGAACTTTCAGCAGTCATTTCGGTTCGTTACTCAAGACAGGTTACTAACGTGCCAAACAGGCTGCTTCAAGCTCTCTCCGCCAGGACGAGCGAGGAATGCGCTAAATAGTTTAGCTAGCGAGCGTTCGGAGGCTTCAGCGGCAGGTTCAATGGATATTTCGGGCCTAAGTATTCGCGATTGAGTGTGGAAACTCGATTGCTGATACCCCCATCCTACGAAGGGAGTGTTAATGCGTTTTGCTCCATTGGGCTATGCGCCGCTCCTAAATACGCCGCCGGTCAGAAAGGACGAGATGAGGAACACGGTAGTGATTACAGGTAAGGTCTGGTTTGTGATGCTGCTGCTGATCGGGCCTGCCCTGGCGCAGACTCTGATAACGACAGCGTCACCTCCCATGACCGGTCCGGCTTACGATTTCAGCACTGGGTACACTTATCTCGCAATGCCGATTCCGGGGGCCGGACAGTTGCACCTCAACGGCCTCGACGCTAGCGGGTCCATTGCCTGGAGCCGGCGTTGGGGGGCAACACTGGACACGAATTTCCTTCGCACTTCCAACATTCCTGGGACTGCTCACCAAGCCTATGTGCTGAATACCCAATGCGGTCCAGAGTTCGATCCTTTTGAGCACAGGAATACTCGATTCTTTGTCCGCGCACTCGCTGGCTCGGCGCTGATCGATGGAGCGGTCCCGACTAAGGGCGGTTCATATCATGGATGGTTACTACGTCCCTCCCTCGCATTCGGTGGAGGATTCGAGCAGTCGGTCTCGACGCAATTCGGCATCCGATTCAACGGAGATTATTTGCGCACGTTGTTTTATGACCCCACCGGCGCAGAACTATCCCAGAATAATCTTCGGTTGACCGTTAGCCTTGTCGTTCGTACTAGAAAGATCAGGGAACGGGTTGACACCGCGCGGTACTGAAATGTTCAAAGCAGCGCGTGAGTATTCCGACAAGCGGTTGCTGACAAATCAGAATAGGTGCTGACTCAGCACTGCAAGGCACGTGCGGTTTCAAAAGTCTCCCTCATTGAGTTCCCCCGCGAGTAGAAAGAATCCACGAAAGTGGCGAGAAATACCTCCCCGACAATCGAGTTCAGGAGCCGTTTTCACTATGCGCACGCATCTCTCGCTGTATCTCTCACTGACGTGCCTATTCTTCCTCGCGGGCTGTGGCAGCGTAGCCTTTTCTCCAACGGTCTCGCCGAGTTCGACGCCCTCGTTAACTTCGATTGCTGTCACTTCCGCGAGCGGCTCAATCACAGTCAGCCAGAGCGAGCAACTGACGGCTACCGCAAAATACAGTGACGGCAGCACAAAGAATGTCACTTCCAGCGTAACCTGGAGTTCTTCGTCCCCAGGTATTGCCGCCGTCAGCAAATCCGGATTGGTGACCGCAGTCGCGGCTGGGCAGGTCAAAATCCTCGCCACGCTCGGTGCCATTACCGGCTCTATGAGCTTCACCGTAGCTCATACCTTAGTATCCATCTCGGTCATACCCTTCGGGAACGTTTACAGCACAAGTGTCGGCTCGACGCTGCAATTCAACGCCTTCGCACATTACAACGATGGCACTTCGAGCAATGTCACCAGCAACACAGTGTGGACCTCAAGCGCGGCGGCCATTGCAGCTATCAGCAACAGTGGTTTGCTGACGCCGATTGCAGCTGGAAGCGTGAATGTTCAGGCCAGCTATAGCGAGATGACGGGCTCTGCTAGTGTGAGTGTCACGGACAATCTCATTTCACTCTCGATTAATGCCAGTGCCAATGCCGTCAATGTCGGAGGTTCACTCCAACTGACAGCGATGGGCACATACCAGGACGGAAAACCGCCACGGCTGGTCAGTGGAATCAATTGGAGTTCGTCAGCGACGAATTTGGCTTCTGTTAACAATGCAGGCTCTGTCGCTGGACTTAAGAGGGGAACCGTCACAGTCACCGCCAGCATCGGCTCGCTTTCTGCCAGCATTCAGCTTTCGGTCGTTCCAGTTCTTCAATCTATCGTGCTGAGCCCGGCCGGACCCGCTCTGCTTGTGGGCGCACAACAGCAATTCCACGCGCTTGGTAACTACAACGATGGCAGCACCCAGGACCTGACCAGTGTTGCGCAGTGGAACACCTCGGATGCCAGCAAGGCGTCCGCTGGCGCCGGAGGAATTGTGACAACGGTCTCCGCCGGCTTAGTGACGATCAACGCAAGCTCGACGGGTGTTACCGGTTCGACGGCCCTGAATGTGGTCAACAGTGTTTACGCCGCTTTCACCGGCCCGTATGCCTTCACCCTGACAGCCGGCAGCAACCTGGGCGTAACCTTCTTTGCCGGCAGCATCTCTGCTGATGCGCAAGGAAACATTTCCGGAGTGGAAGACTCAAATAGTCCCGCAGGAGTGCAGCAGAATGTACCTGTAAGCGGCACTTTTGTAACTTATCCCGACGGACGTGGCCTTCTCGTCTTCAATCCGAACGCTTGCCATCCATCCGGGATCACGTTACGTTTCGTGCTGAGTTCTAGTGGGAACAGAGGCAGCCTTATCCAGTTCGACGGATTAGGAAGCGCTAAAGGAGGTCTGGAACTGCAGAACCCGGCGGCCTTCAACGCCTCCGCACTGAATGGCATGTACGTTTTCCGTGCGACCGGAATCGACTCGGGTAACAATTCCACGAACTCCCCGCAACCGGTCAGCATGGTGGGAATGTTCGCTGCGAACGGCACAGGCTCCGTGACCAGGGGCATCGAGGACATCAATGACTTTGGCACAGTGTCGCTTCAAAACCCTCTCACCACGTCGAGCTACACTGTTAGCGCAAATGGCAGGGGCACCTTGCAATTGATCAGCGCCTCCGGCACCTCCAACTACGCCGTCTATGTGATCGATTCCACGAAGCTATATTTTATAGAGACGGATGCAGCGCCTGCGAATGCAATGCTTGGCATGGCGGATTTACAAACGGCGCAGGCTTACGACACCTCATCCCTCTCGAGTAATTACGCTTTCCTGGTGTATCAACCAGTTCAGGTGAATAGCGGGAATCTGAATTACTTCAATTTTGAACAGATTGGAAGATTTGATCTCGACGGCAGCGGTAACCTGGGGGGACTTCGGGATGGAGAGAGCCTGACCGGCGGTTACAACATCAGTAACAATAGCGTGAACGGCCGGGGCATGCTCATCGCCCAAGGTACGATGGCCGGGCAAACCACAAACGATGGCCGCATCTATGTATTCTATGTCGTATCCCCGTCGCGATTCTTTATCCTGCAATGCTCCAGCTTGAATGCGAGCAATTTGACCGCACCGGTTGGTGAAGCTGATCTGCAGACAGGTGCGCCCTACAGTCCGGCAAGCTTATTCGGCACCTATAGTATGACCTCGTTTGATATGACCCTGCAGACGGAATCGCTTATATGGTTGAGCTTTAGTGGGAACGCGAGCATCCAGGGCATCGCCGATGTTGGAGCAATAGGGATTGCAGCAAGTACTGTTGTCGTCAATCCCCAGATTTTAGATGTCACCGATACAACCGGATTCACTGCATTGCAATTGACTACTTCGGTTGGTATGCGCCAGTATGACCTCTATCTCGCGTCGCCAAGTGAGGCATTCGTGGGAACGGATACGCCGACCTACGGGCGCCTCGACCAGCAATAAATGCCCCTCGTCACTCCTGTCGCTCGCAGCCAGAAAGGGCTTCCGAGGCAAAACAACAACACATACGTGCACGATTATGATGCGGCAAGCGGTTTGTAAATGAGAGCGATGACCATGCCGACGACCGTCCACTGGACAAAGTAAGCAACAGCCTGTCCCAGAGCGAGTTTCAGCCCAATGTTCAGGTTCACATAGTTGTGCAACACAAATCCGCAGACCACGAAAAGGCCAATAAGAACGCCGAATCGCGCCCCTTCCGTAGTGCCCGACCCTGCTTGATGTATCAGTGCGAAAAGTATGGCGACAACCAGGATCGCCATCAAAGTTGCGACCATCCCAACTGGCATAACCCTCATCATTTTCTCTTTTGACCGGAAAACGGCTGGGTATTTGTGAGCTTCTCCAATAAGAGAGGGCGCTAGCCAAAATACTAAAAAGCCAAGGGCAAAATACGCGACCGTGCCACCAAGCGCCGCCAGCGCGAGACGCGAGTAGTTCATTTGCACTCCTTTACCAATTGCGGATCAAAAAACACATTCCCCAGTTTCCGTTGACTTCGAAAATTGCAAGGATTGTACACTGAGGTGTCCCATCCTTGGCACCGTTGAACATAGCCGCCATCCCAGTTTCTCCCCCAATGCGCTGCAAACCAACCCATCCTCGAAATGAAAAAAATAGAGCAGCTGTCGATTTTCTGTTCCCCGAACGACTATCTGACAAGAGAGCGATGAGCTAACGGCTCTGCGTCAGAGGAAACAAAGAGTCAGAGGAAACAAGGAGGAATTGATGAAATACATCTGTTTGGGATACCTCGAGCCCGGAAAATTCGAAGGGATGACCGAGGACGAGCGAAACGCAGTGCTCGACGATTGCTTTGAATACAACGACCATCTGCGCGCCAACGGACATCTCGTTGCCGAAGCACCACTTCAGCCTCCGGAGACGGCCGTAACCCTACGCTGGAAAAACGGCAAAGTCGCGACTACCGACGGGCCCTATGCGGAAACCAAGGAGCAGGTTGGCGGCATTCAGATCCTTGAGGCGCGAGACCTCAATCATGCCGCGCAGCTGGTCTCGCAGCTTCCAGGCCTCAGGTATGGACTTGGACCGGTTGAGATACGGCCGGTTGCGGATATAAGCGAGATGATGAAGGAGAGCGAGCAGCGGCGGCGGCGAAAAAGATAGCTCGCCATGAGCGGCCCACGACGAGGACTCCGAGGAAAAGGAATGGTCAGGATCACGGTTAGGGGATCTGTTTGCAGTTAAATATCGACTTCGTGGAAGGTGACGCCCAAGGATTTCATTTTCGTCCTCATTCTGCGCTTCAGTAAGTCTTAAGGTTGCATATCTATTCTACGGAGCATGAGACGGCGTGATCGAAGTCTGCTCAGCATTGTTGCCGGAGCCCTTGCTTTTACAACTGCTGCCGGGCTCGCGGAAATATCCATCGCGCAAGAGGTCGAGCCGACAAGCTCGGCAGTGATCTCGCTTTCCGAGGCGATTCATCGGGCGCAAAAGAACGAACCGGTCTTTGCGGCCGCTCTTGCTGCTCAGAAAACAACGAGGATCGATCGTTACCTGGCGAGGGCTGCGTTGCTGCCTTCGGTCACCTACGATAATCAACTGCTCTATACGCAGCCGAACGGAAAGTTGATTCAGGGCGTCCAAGGCGGGACGGAGCCAGCCCCAATCTTTATTGCGAACAACTCCATTCACGAGTACATCAGCCAGGCATCTATCAATGAGACGATCGGGCTCAAACACTTTGCCGACGCGCAAGTTGCCGCAGCCAACGCGGCGCGCGCATCCGCGGAGTTGGAAATCGCACGGCGGGGGCTGGTAGAGAGCGTAGTCAACCTCTATTACTCGGTGTCAGTCTCTCAAGCCAAGCAACATCTTCTGGCGGAAGCGTTGCAAGAGGCAGAGTCCTTTACGGATTTGACACAGAAGCGCGAAGCCGCGCGTGAGGGCGCGCACGCCGATGTTGTGAAGGCCCAATTGCAACAGCAGCAGCGCCAGCGGGATCTGAGCGACGCGACCCTTGCCGCCGACAAGGCGCGGCTCGAACTAGCGGTTCTTCTTTTTCCAGATCCGAGGACGCCCTACTCGACTGAACAGCCGGCGGCGCCCCTGTCACTGCCCACTCGCGAGGAAGTGAACCGGCTCGCCGCAACTCATAATCCCGAACTGCGGAGTGCGTTAGCCGACGTGCAAGCCGGGAATGCAGGAGTTGCTTCGGCGAAGGCGGCCTATCTGCCCGATGTAGCGTTGAACTTCAGTTATGGAATCGACGCGCCTCAGTTTGCAAAACGTGGTCCCTCAGGCGTGCAGAATCTGGGATACTCCATCAGCGGCACGCTCAACATCCCGGTGTGGGACTGGTTCTCGACTCAAAAGCGCATCAAGCAAAGCGAAATCCGGCGCGACGCCGCAACAGTGATGCTTACTGCGGCCAAGAGGAAACTCCTCGCCGCGCTGGAAGAGGCGTATGCCGAGGCGTCGGCTGCACGAGATCTACTGGACCTGCTCGATCTGAGCGTACGCACCGCCGCGGAGAGCCTGCGGCTGACAAAACTACGATATTCGGCTGGCGAGGCCACTGCGCTTGAGGTGGTGGACGCGCAAAACGCCTATCTGTCGACGGCAACTGCGCAGTCAGATGGAGTCGTTCGCTACCAGAATGCTATGGCTGGATTGCAAATACTGACTGGAACCATGTGATCGCAAACGTGAGCTCTCTTGGAAAATCACAAATTCGTCGGAGTCCGAGCCGGTTGGCGCTGGCGCTACTGGTGGCAATTCTGCTGCAGGGCTGCAACAAAGGGAACGATGCCGGCACCTCCGCTGTAGTGGCCGTGCAGGCGGAGCATCCTGAAGTGGGTGCGATTTCCGAATCCATCATTGCTGACGCAACTCTTTCCCCGGTAGCGGAGGCAGCGATTTCTCCGAAGATTACCGCGCCGGTGCGCACGTTCTATGTGCAGCGCGGCTCGAAGGTGAAAAAGGGACAACTGCTGGCGGTGCTTGAGAACCGCGACCTTGATGCCCAGGCGCTGGATAACCGGGGGCAGTACGCAGCGGCACAGGCATCGTTTGAAATGCAGACGAAGGCCCAGGTGCAAGAGGATTACCACAAGGCCGAGTTAGATGTTGCCCAAGCCAAAGCGCAGCTCGAATTGCAGCAGCAGATCGTCGATTCGCGGCGAAAGCTTTTCGCTGAGGGAGCCATTGCGGGCAGAGACTACGACACAGCGGCGGCCGCTTTGGTGCAGGCTCAGGCAGCGTACGATGTGGCGCAAAATCATCTCGATTCCTTAAAGGCGGTAAGCCGCGAGGCTTTAATCCAACAGGCGCAGGGGCAACTCTCCTCCGCGAAAGGGAAGTATCTGGCCGCCGAGGCGCAGGTTTCGTACTCGGAAATTCGCAGTCCGATTACCGGAGTCGTAACCGACCGGCCTCTGTTTGCCGGCGAGACTGCCGCCTCGGGCATGCCGCTGATCACGGTGATGGACACATCTTCGCTCATCGCAAAGGTTCATCTGGCGCAAACGGTCGCGCAGCAACTCAAGGTTGGCGACGAGGCCTCGGTTCTGGTTCCCGCTGTAAAGAAGCCAGTGCCGGCGAAGGTTTACCTGGTTAGTCCCGCACTCGATGTCGGCAGCACGACAGTGGAAGTGTGGCTCCGCATAAGTAATAAAGATGAAAGGTATAAAGCGGGAACTCCGGTAAGAACCTTGATTAAGGGGAAAACGGTTGCCAAAGCAGTAAAAGTTCCGCTGTCTGCCATGCTGACGGCGCAGGACGGTTCGAAGTCTGTGATGGTGATTGGCGCTGACGGAGTCGCTCACAAGAGAGTTGTGGAACTGGGCATTGATGATGGCGAAGAGGTTCAGGTCACAAAGGGACTCGACGCATCGGAGACCGTTATCACAGCCGGGTCATACGGCCTTGACGACGGAACGAAGGTGACGATTAGCAAAGCTGCCGAAGACGAGGACCATACCGGCGGAGAGACGAAGTGACGGAACCGTCCGAGCAGCCACAGACTTTGTCGCCCCATGCCAAGAGAACGCTCTGGCTCGTTCGCTATCGGGGACCCATCTTCTTCTTTCTGATTGTGTTGTCACTTGCCGGCATTTATGCGGCCCAGCAGGTTCCCATCTCAGTTTTCCCCCAGACGAATTTTCCGCGGGTGGTGATCGGCGTCGATAACGGCGTGATGCCGGTCGAGCAGATGCAGGTCACTATCACTAAGCCGATCGAGGATGCCGTCAATTCGGTTCCTGGCTTGGTCACGGTCCGTTCAACCACCAGCCGAGGCTCAGCTGAGGTTAGCCTGTTCTTTGACTGGAGCGTCGACATGTATCGAACGCTCCAACTGGTGGACGCAGCCATCGGGAGAGTCCGGCAGTCGCTTCCAACCACGGTAGTCATTACCACCAACCGCCTTACCTTCGCCACTTTTCCTATTCTTGGTTACAGCCTCACCTCCGATCGGCTTTCGCAAACGCAACTGTGGGAACTGGCGACTTACCAGCTGAAACCACCGCTCAACCGGGTCGAGGGAGTGAGCACGATTACAGTGCAGGGCGGCAAGGTGCCGGAGTTCCACATCGTGCCCGATATGGTGCGGATGCAAAACGCTGGGGTGACGATACTTGATCTGGTCAACTCGGTGCAGGCATCGAACATCATCGACTCGCCGGGCCTCTACGAAGCCAATCACCAATTGATTCTCGCCCTGGTCGGAGCGCAAGCGCATGATGTCGAGCAACTCGGCCATCTCGTCGTCAAATCTACGCCAGCCGGCGTGGCTGTGCATGTTTCGGACGTGGCGACGGTCGAGGCAGGAGTGTTGCCGGTGTATACGGCGGTGACGGCGAATCTCAGCCCTGCGGTTTTGCTGAACGTAACCCGTCAGCCTTCCAGCAATACCGTCGCCGTCGCCGACGCGGTCGCGGCAAAAGTTCAGCAACTCCGGAAAACGCTGCCGGCCGGCGTACAGCTCAAACCTTACTACGATCAGTCGGAACTCGTTCGCGAGAGCATCCGAAGCGTACGCGACGCGATCCTCATCGGGCTTCTGCTGGCCTGCGTCATTCTGTTCCTTTTCCTCCGTGACTGGACATCGTCGGCTGTGGCTGGCTTGGTCATTCCAGTGACGGTCGCCATCACCATTCTCCTGATGTGGGCAATTGGAGAGAGCTTTAATCTGATGACCCTCGGCGGCCTTGCCGCAGCTATCGGATTGGTGATCGACGACGCAATTGTGGTGGTGGAGAACATTGTTTCGCATCGCGACCGCGGCGAAACTCGCGCTCAGGCAACTCGACTTGCCCTGCGAGAGCTCGCCGTACCTCTTGTCGGATCGACCATTACGCCAGTGGTGGTTTTTCTGCCGCTGGTTTCGGTAACCGGCGTGACCGGAAGCTTTTTCCGCGCGCTCGCCATCACGATGACGGCAGCGCTGTTTACCTCGTTGCTTCTTGCTGTCACCTGGACTCCTGCGCTCAGCCTCGTTTTTCTGCGAGAGCGGCGCGGTGAGCGCGATGCGAACCACGATGAGCACGGACGACTCATGGGCAAGGTTCTGCAATGGCATCAGCGCGGACTTAGCTGGTCGCTGAATCGCCCGTTCATGCTGCTTGGAGTATGCGCGATTCTGGTGGCGGGCACGTTTTTTTGTTACCGCGCGCTCGGCTCCGATCTCTTGCCGGAGATGGACGAAGGCGGCTTCATTCTCGACTACATTATGCCCGCCGGTAGCTCGCTCTCCGAGACCAACCGGGTTTTGCAGCACGTGGATCGAATGCTGCATGCGATTCCGGAAGTCGAAAGCACCTCGCGCCGTACCGGCCTCCAGATGGGGCTGGCTGCGGTCACTGAGGCCAACACCGGCGACATTACGGTGAAACTGAAGAGCAAGCGCGACCGCGGAATTGACGAGGTAATCGCGGAGGCGCGCGCCCAGATCAGAAAGACTGAGCCCGAGCTCGATGTTGAGTTTACCCAAGTATTGCAGGATATGATTGGTGATCTATCGAACGCGCCGGAGCCGATTCAGATCAAAGTCTTTAGCAGTGATGCCCCGCTGCTGGCGAATCTTGGCCCGCGCATCGGCGACGCCATCGGCAAGATTGGCGGCGTTGTCGACGTTGAGAACGGCATCGACAATACTATCAGTGGCCCTGCGACGAACTTCCAGATCGATCCCACGGTTGCTGCTCGCATGGGCTTCACGCCCACCGAAATCGCCGAAGACGCCACATCTATACTCGACGGGGTAACCACGACCGATCCCCTCATTGCGAATGGAAAGCCCTATACGGTTCGCGTTCGACTGGGAGAGGAAACCCGTCGATCGCTGCAAACAATCCAGAATACGGTCTTCAACAGTTCATCCGGCAAGCTGGCAACCTTGGGATCGTTGGCGCAGGTGGCGCAACTGCCGCCGCAAAACGAGATAAAACGCGAGAACCTGCAACAGCTCATTACGGTGACGGCGCGACTTCAGGGTTCCGATCTCGGAACCGCAATCGCGAAGGTACAGCGCGTCGTCAACGCCATGCACCTGCCGCCTACGGTCAGAGTGGAATATGGCGGAACTTATCAGGAGCAGCAACAGTCCTTTCACGAATTGTTGGGTGTTCTCCTTCTTTCTCTGGCGCTCGTGTTTGGCGTGCTGATGATCGAGTTCCGCAACTTCTCTGCACCAATTGCGATCCTCACATCGTCGGTGCTGTCCATCGCGGGGGTGGTCTTCGGCTTGCTGGTCACGGGTACAACCTTCAACGTTGCCTCCTTCATGGGCCTGATCATGGTCATCGGAATTGTCGCGAAGAATGGGATTCTGCTGCTGGATGCGGATGAACGCTTCCGCCAGGAAGGTGGATCAGCACGGGAAGCTATGGTTCACGCCGCACAACGCCGTCTGCGCCCAATTCTCATGACCGCATCGGCAGCAATCTGTGGGATGCTGCCGCTCGCGTTCGCGCTCGGTTCGGGATCGCAGATGCTTCAGCCCCTGGCGATCGCTGTGATCGGCGGACTGACGATCTCAATGGTGTTGAGTCTGATTGTCACTCCGGTGATTTACTACCTGCTCACTCGATCCCGCCATGAGATGGAGACATAAAAAGAGCCTGCGATCGTAGGCTTTCATCTGCTCAGGTTTCGGATTCTAGGAGTGCACGACAAGGATCTCGAAAGTGTCGGTGAGCGCCGGAGCGGGTCCGAACTGCGCCGTCACCACGTAAATGCGTTTCTCCGTCTGCACGCGAGTCGCCAATGGCACCCACTCCGACCACTTTGCCGTCACATCCACCTGTGATAGCCATGGGTGACCAAAGTAATCTACGACTCTCCGAAGCCATCTGGGAATTCCGCTTCAAGTCCCTAGAATGTAACCGGATGAATCTGTTCCAACGGCACCGTTGGTTTGCGCTGGCTGGCGCAGTTACGCTGGCCTTCGCCTTGGTGTCTCTGACATTCCCGCGCGGCTTTGCTCTAGTCGCCTTTTTTGATCTGGGATATTTCCTCGTCACCCTCGCTGTCGCCCTTGCCATGCTCGCCAATGCCTGGGCCGAGCACGGCGTGAACCGCCGCTTCTGGCTTCTGATGGGCTCAGGATGCTTTTTATGGGCTTGCGATTCAGCCGCCTGGACATACTACGAGGTCCTGCGCCGCGCGCCCGTACCCCGCGAGTGGTTCATGAATGTGATCCTCTTCCTGCATTTCGTCCCTATGATCGCGGCCGTAGGTCTTCGCCCGCACCGGTCCGAGCGCGAACCGCGCTTTCGCGGCGGTACCCTCGAGTTTCTTTTGCTGCTGGTCTGGTGGGTGTTCCTCTACGCCTTCATCGTCTTCCCGCCGCAATACGTATCTGCGAATCCGGCACTGTACGAGAAAAATTCCGCTGCCTTATATCTGGTGGAAACTGCTGTCTTGGCATTGGTGCTGGGAATCGCCGCCCGCGGCGCCACCGCCGGCTGGCGATTAATCTATCTCAATCTGCTGGGTGCCAGCATCTTGTACGCCTTCGACTCCCAGCTCCTCAGCTTTGCAATGGATACCGGAAAATACTATTCCGGCAGCCTCTTCGATGTCCCCCTGATCGGCACCGTTTGCTGGATGGCAGCAACCGCGATCACGGCACGCTATTGGCAACCTCAGCCCGCGCCACCCCAGGAAAATGACAAGTGGGGCGCCGTCACTCTCCGCCTGGCGACCCTGGCAATTCTTTCCCTGCCCGCCCTTGGGCTATGGGCTTTCCTTTTCGATAAGTCGCCCGCCCCTGCCCGCACCTTCCGCCTTTTTGCCGTACTAACCGCGATGCTCGTGCTGGGAATATTCCTTTTTGTGCGCCAGTATCTTCAGGATTACGCTTTAATGCGCCTGCTGAATCGCTCCCGCCGCAGCTTTGATAATGAACAGCGTCTGCAAACCCACCTTGTGCAACGCGAAAAACTCGCTTCCCTCGGCGAACTTGTTGCCGGCGCCGCCCGCGAGATCGACGAGCCGCTCAGCGCCATCATGGACTTCTCGGAGAAACTCTGGTCCAATCACCGCCTTAGCCCTGAACAGGACACCTTGGTCCGCAAAATCGTCAGTCATTCTCAACGCACCCGCGACCTCATCTCCAACTTATTGAGCTTTGCCCAACAAGGCTCCAAAGAAAAAACTATGGTTGACATTCGCATGCTTCTGCAACGCAGCGTGCAGATGCACGAAGTTCAGTCGCACGAACACAACATCCGTATCGAGACTGCGATCGAGCCCAGCTTGCCGCAGGTTTGGGGGGATGGCCACCAACTCTTCCAGGCCTTCGTCCAGATTCTCGAAAACGCCATCGATGCCCTCGAAGAGAGCCGGGGAGGCCTGCTTCAGGTCACCGCCACTCAACAGGGCAATCACATCATCGTCGAGTTCCGCGACAGCGGCCCCGGCATCAAAGAACCGCACCGCGTCTTCGACCCCTTTTACACGACCAAGCCCATCGGTAAAGGCACCGGCCTCGGCCTCAGCGCCGTCTACGGAGTCGTGCAAGACCATCGCGGCCAGATCACATGTCACAACAAGCCCCAGGGCGGAGCAGTTTTCATCCTGCGCCTGCCTACGACCAGCCCAAACAGCGTGCAAGCCTTGGCAGCGGCTCAACCGTAACTGCAGCCTTTGTCCTCTTCTCTGATTTTTTCTTTGTTTGCCTTCGTAGCTTTCATGGTCGAAATGTTTTCCCACTGAGCCGCCCCTTCCCCCCGCCTGCTTGCAACCCCTTCCTGTAACATAAATTCGATGCCGGATTCGCTCCTCCATTGCTCCGCGCGCGTCCTCGAATTCGACGCCCTTCGCAATCTTCTGCGCGGGTATGCCTCATCTCCGCTTGGCCAGGCGAAAGTTGCAGCCCTCGCACCCTCGACGAATTCCTCGTGGATAATCGAGCAGCAAGAATTAACCGCCGAAATTCACGAGTTCCGCCGTGTGGGTGGACGCTTCGATTTTTCCGGCTTGCTCAGTGTCACCAAACTAGTCGAAAAGTCCAGAATTGCAGGCGCCGCCCTCGAAACATCAGAAATTCGCGACATCGTGCTCCTGGTTGATCGCGCCGCCGAGTGGCGCGAGATCGCATCCCACCCTCCCGCGAGCATGAGAACGCCATGGCAGCGCACGCTCACAGTCTCAGAAAGCATCCCCGACTTCACCGATTTCCTTCGTTTCTTTCGCAACAAGATCGAGCCTGATGGGACTCTCGAAGATCACGCCTCACCCGAGCTGGCCCGCTTACGGCGCGAGATCGAAAGGCAGCGCCGCGAGATTCAGCACTCGCTGCAGGGTTATCTCCGCCGCCTGGCCGAAGGCGGCGCTGTCCAGGACGAATTAATTACTATTCGTGGCGAGCGTTTCGTCATCCCGGTAAAGATTGAGCAGAAACGCCGCGTGCAAGGCGTCGTCCATGGAACCAGTTCCAGCGGCCAAACGGTCTTCATCGAACCGATCGAAACCATCGAACAAAATAACGAGTTGGTTCGTCTCTTCGACGAGGAACTAGCCGAGATTCACCGCATTCTGCTCGAGATGACCCGCCTCATCGGCGAGCAGGCGGACGCAATTCTCGCATCCTCCGAGACACTGGCCGAACTTGAGCTCCAATTCGCTAAAGCCCGCTTCGCCGAAGACTACAACTGCGTCGCGGCACAGTTGAGTATGGAGGGAGCTCGCGCTCAGCAAGACTCGTCTGGGGATGGGCAACTCGCCCGTCCAGCGAGCAAAGCAAGCCTGATTTTGCACAACGCTCGCCACCCTCTTCTGGAGCGCAACCTGAAAGCCAAAGGCCAGCATGTAGTCCCCATCACCATCGAACTAGAAGGGGGCCGCCAGCTAGTCATCACCGGCCCCAACACAGGCGGCAAAACGGTAGCCCTGAAAACCATCGGCCTGTTAGGGCTAATGGCGCAATCAGGCATGCCTGTTCCGGCCGACCGCGCAGAACTCCCGGTCTTCGACGCCATCCTCGCCGACATCGGAGACTATCAATCCATCGAGCAGAATCTCTCAACCTTCTCCGCCCACGTCACCAACATCGATTTCATCTCGCGTACCGCTACCTCGCAATCGCTGGTCTTGCTCGACGAACTCGGTTCCGCCACCGATCCCGAAGAAGGCGCAGCCTTGGCCGTAGCCATCGCCTCGCACTTCGGAAGCATCGGTTGCTTGACGGTAATCTCCACCCACCACACTTCGCTTAAAGTCTATGGGGCGAATACGCCCGGGGTGATCAACGCCTCAGTCGGCTTCAACGAAGCAACACTGCAGCCCACCTACGAATTAAGAATGGGAGTGCCCGGAGCGTCCGCAGGCATCAACATCGCGCAACGCCTCGGATTGAATCCCGCAATCACCGATGCGGCTCGCTCTCGTCTCGGAACCCAGGCTCGCGATGTTGGCGAATTTCTCGACAAGCTGCATGTCGAACTGCGCACCGCCGCGGCCGAACGCCTGCGTCTGCAGAAGGGCCAACTCGAGCTTGATCGCGAGAAACAACGTTTAGCGGTCGAAGAAAAAAACGCCCGGCAGGCCAAAGTTCGCGAGATGGAGAAAAAGCTCGAGAGCGTTCTCCGCGATTTTGAGTACCAGGCGCGCGAAACGGTGAACGCGATCCAAGATCGCGCCGCTGCGCAAAAAGTTTCCAAAGACGCCGAGCGGCGCATCGCCAGATTACGCCGCGAATTTCGCGACCAGTTCGATTCCACAGTGGTAGCCCATGCCAGCGGAGCCGATCACGGGGATCCCAATGCCCAGCCCCAAAAAGTAAAGCAGGTATCCGAAGGAGATACCGTCAAACTGAAATCGACAGGCCGCTCGGCCCGCATCGCCCGCAGATTCGATGACAACCACTTCGAAGTCGAAATGGGCGCCATGAAAATGAAAATCACTCGGGACGATATCGCCCAGGTTCTCGTAGCCGCGCGCCCAGCAGGCGATTCTCCGGTGAAAGCGGCGCGAGCCCGCGGGATTTCAGTTTCGGTCGCGAACGAGGGCGAGAACGCGCCATCAGAAATCAACGTGATCGGCTACAACGTCGACGACGCCACGCGCGAAGTCGAAAAGTTCGTGGACCGCGCCTTCCTCGCCGGACTGCCCCGCGTCCGCGTAGTCCATGGCAGCGGCATGGGCATCCTCCGCAAAGCCCTGCGTCAGGCCCTGCAGCAGCACCCGCATGTTGAGTCAGTTGCCGAGCCTCCGCAGAACGAGGGCGGGGGTGGCGCCACGGTAGTGGAACTCAGGGTATAGATCGAAAAGAAGCCAGTTAGGGCTTTCATGTTGAGCCTAGTAGCAGCATCGCAGGACGATGCGTTGAAGTCAGAACATTCCTATGGTCACCGGGGTTCTCTACCTGCTAGAGTTTTCCGGGCACATCAACCAATAAACTCGATTTCCCACAAGTTCTCCACAGCAATTCCTCTGCCGTATATTCCAATCTTCCCTCCCATGCCCCACAATCCTCTCGTAGTGTAACTTCTCTACATGGCCAACCCCGGCGATTTCGCATACACGGTCAAGCAGCAGGCGGATATCGTCCGCATCGTCGGCGACTACGTCAAGCTGAAAAAGGCCGGAGCGCAAAACTATTCGGGCCTCTGTCCGTTCCACGGCGAGAAGACGCCGTCATTCTCCGTCCACGCTACGCGCCAGTTTTATCACTGCTTCGGCTGCGGTCTCTCCGGGGATGTCTTCAGCTTCGTCCAGAAAATCGAGAACATCACCTTCCCCGAGGCGGTTCGCCTCGTGGCGCAGAAACTGGGTATCCCGCTGCCGAAGGCCACATACTCGAATCCCGCCGAAGCCAAAGAGGCGAAGCTACGCGCCCAATTGCTCGATGTTCAAGAACGTGCTGCCACATTCTTCCAAGAATGCCTGAGACGCCCCGAAGGAGCGCGAGCGCGCGAATATCTTGCCGGCCGCGGCCTGACGGATGAAATGATTGCCCGCTTTCGCATAGGCTACGCCCCCGATTCCGGCTTCCTGCTTCGCGACCGCCTGGCAAACGAATTCGGCGAAGACGTCCTCCGCGAGAGCGGCCTGTTCTCGTGGAAAGAGGCTGCCCCGTCTTTGTCCGTCCCGCCTTTCGACGGACAGAACCGGGATTATGACCCCGCGGCGCAACCGAGCCGAAGTCCGGAAGCCGAGGTCCGAGCTCCGAAGTCCGATATTCGCTCATCCATGTACTCCAAGTTCCGCAACCGCGTCATGTTCCCCATAGCCAGCGACGCCGGCAGAGTCATTGCCTTCACCGGGCGCACCCTGGCCACCGACGAAAAAGCCGGGCCAAAATATCTCAACTCACCTGAGACCGCGATCTACTCGAAAAGCAAAATTCTCTTCAACCTCGACCACGCCAAAGAAGCGATCCGCAAGCTGGACTATGCGATCCTCGTCGAAGGCCAAATGGATTGTATCTCCGTCTACGCCGCCGGATTCCACAACACAATCGCCAGCTCTGGCACGGCATTCACCGAGCTCCAAGCCAAGCTCCTGGCCCGCTTCAGCAAAAACGTAGTCGTCAACTTCGACCCTGACACCGCAGGAGCCAAGGCCACCGAACGCACCTTGACACTGCTGGTCGAAGAAGAATTCCAAATCCGCGTTCTAACTCTGGAACAGGGCTTTGATCCCGATCTCTACATTCGCCGCAAAGGCAAAGAAGCATACGGAAAAGAGCTTCGCGGCTCGCAAAAATATTTCGACTACCTGATCGAACGCGCACGCAATCAATTTCCAGTGCGCAGTCCTGAAGGCAAAGTGAAGGCAGTAAACTATCTCCTGCCGCACATTCAGCGCATTCCCAACCGCATTGTCCGGGACGAGCTGGCCCAGGAGATCGCTCAAAAACTTGGCATCGATTCCGCAGTCCTGCGCCAGGAACTGCGCCACGTAGCCGCCGACCGCTCAGCGGCAAAAGTAAAACCACAACCGGAGATCCAGCCCACCGACGCTGAAAAAATTCTAGTCCGCGCTCTCGCCTCCTCACGTCAAATGCAGCCCACCGCCGAGCGTGTTTCCGCCCGCGACGGAGCAGAAGAAGAGTTCGACCCCGCCCGCCAGGCGCAGTTCGTTCTCCAGAGCGAAGGTTTGCATCGCGGCCTGGCAACCGAATCGCTGGTCGACTCCCTGCTGAACACTGCAGCCGAAATGGCCGACGCAATGGAAATCCCCGCTTCCGACTCCGACCGCCGAATGTTGGCCACCATCCTGCTCAAGGAGGAAGACGAAGAACTCACCGCCGAGCGGCTGGAAGGCGCGGTCCGCGCCCTGCGCCGCATTCATCTCCGCCGTCGCCTAGAAGACACTCACCGCCAACTGAAGCAGCCCGGCCTGAGCGAGGATAAAGAACGAATGCGCGAGTTATTGCTGGAAGTGGAGCGGCTGAGCCGCGCCCTTCGCGATCCAAACGTTGGAGAAGCTGAATTGCAAAGAACGGGATAGGAAACCAGCCGCAACAATCGGAAGAAAATCAAGCAAAACTGACCCCTAATCACATGAAATAATTGGACATTAAGCGGGAACCACCATGAAACAAAACGGCCTTGAGAACCATCTAACCGTCTAGCGAAGATACAGTTAGTGGTGGTCGGGCGACCCTCTGGCGAGGCAAGTGATAGACGCAGCGGTACTTATATGCTAAACTCTGAAAGTTTGTGCTAGGATGCACAACTCCGCGCTGCCCCAGAATTCCCACCATCCAGAAAGTACCACAACGCTCTCGCGAGCGAAATTGACGATTTGAGGAACACATCTTTTGGCTCTTGATGACAAGTACGACGACATAAAAAAGCTGGTCGACGCCGGCAAGGAAAAGGGATACCTCACCTACGATCAGGCAAACGAACTTATTCCCCATGACGTTCATAGTCCTGAGGACCTTGACGACCTCCTCACCACGATCGGCACGCAAGGCATCGACGTGCTCGAAGGCCCCAAACTGCCTTCGGCGGCGCTCGATAAGAAATTCGAAGACATCGAAGAGGGAGAAGATGTCGAACTCGACCTCACTCCCGGAGCGATGGAGAAAACCAACGATCCCGTCCGCATGTATCTGCGCGAAATGGGAACCGTTCCCCTGCTCACCCGCGAAGGCGAAGTTGAAATCGCAAAGCGCATCGAGCGCGGCCAGATCCGCGTTTTAAAGGCTCTTTCCCGCTCTCCAATCGTGATTCACGATCTGCTCGCCATGGGTGAAGACCTGAAAAAGGGCGTGCGCTCGATCAAAGAAGTTGTCACCTTTGACGAAGAAGAGATCACCGACGAAATTCTGCAGAACCGCTTGAACGAATTTACCGGCAAGATCGACGACATGGCGAAGCTGTACAAAAAAGTCGGTGTTCTGCAGGAAAAGTACATCGAGATGTCGCAGAAAAAGCGGCCGAAAGATCATCGCCGCAGCCGGCGCAATCTGGCGCGGGGCATCGTGCGGGTTTCACGTGCCGTCCGCAACCTGGGATTCACCAATGCCGAGCGCAAGCGCCTGATCGACCGGGTCA
>Ga0070731_10000762_pt1 | contig 38738 bp, 36 predicted proteins | sample Coa_R1_2_FD_66448 | JGI IMG/M metagenome (GOLD analysis project Ga0070731, IMG submission 66448) | Surface soil microbial communities from Centralia Pennsylvania, which are recovering from an underground coalmine fire - Coalmine... | ecosystem: Environmental > Terrestrial > Soil > Unclassified ...
AAGTCGGCGGGCTTCGGATTGAGCGAGGCCGCGGCGGGCCCGTTCCCGGCACCGTTGGGCCCGTGACACGGCGCGCAGTTGGCGTTGAACAGCTCCTTGCCCTTGGCAAGATTGTCCGGTGCCGGGGGCAGGGGGTCTTTCATGGACGCGTACTGGGCCGGCGGCTCCGGCCGCGCCGCGTTGATGTCCTTGGGGTACGTACTGTTTGCCACGACGGCCGGACCCGTCCAAGGCTTGGCGGACACCGACGCCGTGGGTCCCGACGGCGTCTCGGCCGGATGTTCGCGCATCGACTGGATCTGCCGCCCCGTGCACCCGGTCACGCCGGCGCACATGAGAAGCAGCGCCCCCGCCAGCGAGCGCGAAGACATCGTTCACCCCCGATCACGACGAGAGGATTGGCACACGCATGCCGTGCGCGGATTACCGGGATACGATGTTAGACGGCGGCGCGGAACTTCCCTGCGCTAAGACGCGCGGCGGGCGCTATCGGCCCGTCCCGCCCAGCAGCGCGTCGAGGCGCTGCGTGAGCGTGCGTTCGCCGGCGGCGCCGACGAAACCGCCGAGCTGCCGGGCGCGGATCATCCCGGAGGCGTCGACGAACACGGTCGTCGGCAGTCCGATCACGCCGTACGCGCGCGGCAGCCGGTCGTCCGGCACCGTCACGATCGGATAGTCGACATGGTATTGGTCCAAGAACCGGCGCGCTTCGGCGGGCGTGTCGTCGACATCGAAGCCCACGACGACCACGCCGCGCGACGCGTACGCATGAGCGGCCTTCACGAGGAGCGGCATCTCCGCCCGGCACGGTCCGCACCACGACCCCCAAAAATTGACGACGACGGGATGCCCCCGCAGCGCCGAAAGCGAAAGCCGGCCGCCCGCGGCGGGGACGACGAACGGCGCGGCGGTTCCCGGCTGCACCGCGGAGGAGGACGGCGGCGCGCCCGGCGAGAGGACGGTCAGCGAGAACGCGGGCGCCGGCGCCGGCTTCACCTCTCCCGTCGCGCCGGACCCGCCGGGACCGAGACCCGGCGGAACGGGGCTGCCCGGTTCGCCGATGACGATCGCCGGGCCGGTGTTCCTCGAGATCGTGTGCGGAGGCCGCATCCACAGCACGGTCGCGCCGATGGCCGCGGCGGCGCACGCCGCCGCGATCGGAATCAGGACGAGCCGGCGGGTGGGCGCGTGGGCCACTTCAATACGCGCGGGCGAAGTACACGACTTCCCTTGCCGGCGCGCCGCAGATGAGGCACGGTCCGTCCGCGGGCTCCTCGGTGATGACCCGCGGCGACGCGCCGCTCGCCTTACGGATCGACTGCTCGCACGCCTCCGTCCCGCACCACACCGCGCGGACGAAGCCGCGGCGGGTCGCGACCGCTTCCACCAGCTCCGCAAGCGACGCGGCCGCGACGATGTGCGCGTCAAGGTACCGCTTCGCCTGGTCGAACAGGGCCTGGCGCACCGCGGCGAGCGCGGCCGGCAGCGACTGCTCGAGCCCGCTGATCGGCACGGACTGCTTGGCGCCGCCGGCGGACCGCCTGCCGGCGGACTCGCCGGCAACCATGTTATCGAAGCCGGCCCGCGGCGCCAGCACCACCTGTTGCTGCGCCAGGTCCCGCGGCCCGATCTCGAGCCGCAGCGGGACGCCGCGCATCTCCCAATCGTTGTACTTCCAGCCCGGCGTCACCTCGGTCCGGTCGTCGAGCCGGACGCGCACGGTCGCGCTGAGGCGGCGGGTCAAATCCCGCGCCGCGGCGAGGACGTCGTCGCGCTTCGGCCCGCTCAGGATCGGCACCACGACCACCTGAAACGGGGCGAGCGCGGGCGGCAGCACCAGGCCGCGGTCGTCGCCGTGCACCATGATCATCCCGCCGAGGATCCGCCAGCTCACGCCCCACGACGTCGTGTACGCGTACTTCTCGACGTTGTCGCTGTCCAGAAACTTGATGTCGAAGGCGCGGGCGAAATTCTGGCCGAGGTCGTGCGAGGTCCCGGACTGCAGCGCCTGGCCGTCCGGCATGAGCGCCTCGATCGTGTACGACCGCTCGGCTCCGGGAAACTTCTCGCTCTCCGGCTTGCGGCCGGACAGCACCGGGATCGCCGCGTCGGTCTCGGCGAAGTCGCGGTAGACCTCGAGCATCTGGCGGGCTTCCGCCTCGGCCTCTTCCGCGTTCCGGTGGGCGGTGTGGCCCTCCTGCCACAGGAACTCCATCGTGCGCAGGAACGGGCGCGTCGCCTTCTCCCAGCGCACCACGTTGCACCACTGGTTGATGAGGACCGGCAGGTCGCGGTACGACCGGATCCAGCGCGCGTACATGTGTCCGATGGCGGTCTCGGAGGTCGGGCGGACGGCCAGCGGCTCGCTCAGCTCCTCGCCGCCCCCGTGAGTGACCCATGCGACTTCGGGCGCAAAGCCCTCGACGTGCTTTGCCTCGCGCTCGAGGAAGCTCCGCGGGATGAACAGCGGAAAGTAGGCGTTGGTGTGACCGGTCGCCTTGAAGCGGCGGTCGAGGCCCGCCTGGATCAATTCCCAAATCGTGTAGCCGTACGGCCGGACGACGATGCAGCCCCGCACCGGGTAGTAGTCGGCAAGCTCCGCCTTGAGCACGACGGCGGTGTACCAGTCGGAAAAGTGCTCGGCTTTGGAGGGAATCTCTTTGACGAACTCGCGCTCGTCTTCGGGACGGGCCGCTGACCGCGACATCACGGCGATTCTAGCAGGCCTGCTTCGAGAGCGTCAAACAAGGCGCGCGCGGTCGGGAACGGGCGCGGGGGCGGCCGCTGCGGCCCCCGCGCCGCCCGCCGTGTCCGAGCCGGTCAGCCCTTGGCCTGCCGGAGCGCCGGCTTTTCGATCGGCACCCCGACGAGGCTGCCCCATTCCGTCCACGAGCCGTCGTAGTTCTGGACGGCGGGGTAGCCGAGCAGATACTTCAGCGTGAACCAGGTCAGCGAGGAGCGCTCGCCGATCCGGCAGTAGGCGATCACGTTCTTGTCGGGCGTGACGCCCTTGCCCTCGTACAGCTTCTTCAATTCTTCCGCCGATTTGAACGTCCCGTCCTCCCGCACGTTCTGGCCCCACGGGATGTTCTGCGCGCCCGGAATGTGGCCGCCCCGCTGCGCGCCCTCCTGCGGGTACGCCGGCATCGCGATCAGCTCGCCGCTGTACTCCTGGGGCGACCGCACGTCGACGAGCGCCGACTTGCCGAGCGCGGCCTGTACCTGGTCGCGAAACGCGCGGATCGACGCATCGGCGGGTTTGGCCTCGTAGCGCGCCTTGGGGTGGGACGGGACGTCGGTCACGGCGGGCCGCCCTTCCGCGATCCACTTCGCGCGGCCGCCGTTCAGCACGCGGAGATTGTCCGCGCCGTACATCTTCAACAGCCAGAACGTGTACGTGGCGAACCAGTTGTTCTTGTCTCCGTACAGGACGAGCGTCGTGTCGTTGCCGACGCCGTGCGCCCCGAGCAGCGTCTCGATCTGCTCCTGATCGATCCAGTCGCGCCGGACGGGATCTTGCAGCTGCGTCTGCCAATTGAAGTGCACGGCGCCGGGAATATGCCCCTGGCCGTACAGCGTCGTGTCTTCCGAGATTTCCGCGACCCGCACGGCCGGATCGTCGAGATGCTCGGCGAGCCAGCCGGTCTCCACCAACACGTCGTGCGCGTAGCCCTGTGGCATCGGTCAAACCCTCCCTGTTTTGGATGAAGGCGTGCGCCGGCCGCCCGTCCCCGGCGCGCAGCGCCGGACGGGCGGCCTGTCCCCTCACACGAGAAAGGCGGAGACCGGAATGTTGGTGTGCCTTCGAAACCCGCCGAACCGAGGGACAGACAGGAGAACGTCGGTCCCGGCGAAGGCTACTCCGGCCTCCGCGCAGGACAGATACATCGACGAGGGTTGTACGCCGAACGCATCCGCGTCATGGTCACTCTAGTAACTAACAATCGATCCGCGGCCTGTCAAGGCGAAGGGGGCCGTCCGGCCCCCCTCGTCGGCATGGCACAGTGCGCCGGACGTTACCCGCCGCCGCCGGCGGTGGCCGGCATCATCCTCGATGGGGCGGCGGCCGCCCCGGGCATCGGCAGGCGCTTCAGGACGAACAGCGCGATCAACGCGGCGATGAAGTTCGCAATCGCCGCGATGTAGAACACGAGCGTCCAGGTGTGCTGGGCCTCGAACAGCATCGCCGCGAGCGGGCCCGCCCAAATCGACGCGAACCCCTTCGCCGTGTACATCAGTCCATAGTTCGTCGCGGCGTACCTGCGCCCGAAGAGGTCGGCCACCAGCGCCGGCACGAGCGAGTACACCTCGCCCCAGAAGAAGAACGCCGCGCCCGAGGCGACGACGAACCCGACCGGGTTCTTGAGCAGCGTGAGCAGCCAGAGGATGGAGAACCCCTGAATCCCGAAGGCGATGAACATCGAGTTCTCGCGTCCGATGTGGTCCGACACCCAGCCCCAGATCGGCCGCGTGATGCCGTTGAGGACGCGGTCGACCTGCAGCGCAAGCACGAGCGCGGTCAACCCCCACATCACGATTGTCTTGTCGACGCCGGTCGACTTGGCGATCGGCCCCAGCTGCGCGGTGAGGATCAGCCCGCCGCCCACGACCAGCATCATCATCACGTAGGTCACGTAGAAGTGCGGCGTGCGCAGCATCTGCGCGGGGGTGCTGTCGGTGACCGCCTGCCGGACGTGCCTGGACACCTTCCTGATGATCCCGGCGACCTTGAACGTCTCCGGCGGCGCCTGCAGGAAGAGCGCGGCGAGCACGACGATGACGCCCTGCAGGATGCCGAACTGGAAGAACGCCGCGCGCCAGCCGGCGTGGTTGATCACGTTCTCGATCGGCGCGACCGAGAGCGCGGCGCCCGCGCCGAACCCCGCGGCCACCAGCCCGGCCGTGAGCCCGCGCTTGTCGGGGAACCATTTCAGCGCGGTCGCGATCGTGGCGCCGTAGATGATGCCGCCGCCGATCCCACCGACCACGCCGTACCAGAACAGCAGCTCCCCGAGCGTCCTTACCTGGGCGCTCATAACCCAGGCGACGCCGATCAGGACGCCGCCGACGATCGTCAGCAGGCGCGGCCCGATCCGGTCGACCAGCCAGCCTTCGACCGGTACGAGCCACGTCTCCAGCAGCACGAACAGCGCAAAGACTCCCTGCACCGCGCTGAGCTTCCCGAGCCCGTCCTTGACGAGATGCGTGGGAAAGAGCGTCCACGCGTATTGGAGGTTCGCGTTCGGGATCTGCGCGATCACCGCCGCCGTGAGAATCCACCAGCGGTATTTCAGCATCCATTCCTGCGTGTGGTCGGCTGCCGCGGTACTCATGAGTCCACCACCCTTCGCCTGCAGCGTAGGTGCCCCCGGAGCATGCGGACCGAGCGCGTCGTGCGCGGCGGAAGAAAATCAAAGGGCCCCCGTCGAGCCCGGATGAAACGGTCCATCCGGACGTCGCGCAGAAGCCCTTCGAAGGCCCCGATCATGCGATCACCTCGTGTCGCTTTCGCGTCACTTCGGATCACGCGGTCACGCAGCGCTATTCGATTGTGCGGCGCGGTCCCCCTAGCCGTGCGGACCGGCGCCCTGCCCGGCGCCCCCTAAGCAGGCGGCTGGTCGTTCAACACGTCGGTCGAAAACGGCAGCACGCCCGGCACCAGCCACTTCGTCCACATCTCGTCGATCTTGGCCTGGAAGTAGTCGATGTCGTCTTCCGTGAAGTGCGCGAAGCGGCCCTGCTTCAAGAGGTAGTCCCGCACCGGCAGCCGCTTCTGCCGCCCCTCGACGATGGCCTTGCTCTTGCCGTACATCTTGAGCACGTGGTTCTCGACTTCGAAGAGCGGCCACACGCCGGTCAGCACGGCCAGCTCGCCGAGCTCGTGGGAGAGCATCGGGTCGTAGTCCCAGCCCTTCGGGCACGGGTCGAGCGAGTGGATGAAGGTGGGCCCGCCGATGCTGAGGGCCTTCCGGATGCGGTTCATGAAGTCCACCGCGTACGACGCGTCGACCGTCCCGACGTACTTGCACTCGGAGTGCCCGGCCGCCAGCATCGCCGCCATGTTCTTCTTCCAGCGCTTGTGCAGGATCCGCTTGGCCTTGCCGGGCGGCGAGAACGTCGTGTGCACACCGTAGGGGCTGCTGCCGGACACCTGGATGTCGGTGTTGGCGTACGACTCGTTGTCGTACAGCAGAATCAGATGGTTGTAGTCGGTGTGCTGCAGCGCCGCGGAGATCGCCGACAGGCCCATGTCCGCTCCGCCGCCGTCGCCGCAGAACGAGATGATGTTGATCGGCTCCTGCTTGATCCGGCCCTTGCGCATCAGCGCCGTGTAGCCGGCCGCGGTGCCCACCGCCGCGGAGCCCGACGAGCCGAGCTGGGTGTGCATCCACGGCACAACCCACGGCGTGCTGTAGTACGTCGTGTTGGCGACGTACATGCAGCCCGTGCTGCCGAGCACCACGGTGCGCGGTCCGGCGGCCTTCACCATCAGCTTCATGACCAGGGCCGACTCGCACCCCTGGCACGTGCGGTGGCCGGAGGTAAAGTACTCCTCGAGCGGCGCCCGCTTGACGCCCTTGATCGGCTCGAGCACCGGGACGGGCATCGCCGCGAGTTCAGGACTGTCCATTGGTCAACCCCTCCTGTTTGCGCGCGCCGCTCAGGCGCGCACGCCGATCCAGATCGTGTCGTTGGGCGCTACGCCGGCTTCGGCCGCCTTGCGGGTATGGTCGAACATCTCGCGGACGCCGGGGATCGTGACCTCGCGGCCCCCGAGGCCCGTGATGAAGCTCACGACCGGCGGGTGCTTCGGCTGGTTGTACATCGCCGCGCGAACCTCGTTCGCGACGACGCCGCTGTTGTACGGCGAGCCCATCGAGAAATCGCGGTCGGCCACGCCCACCGCCGCGAAGCGCGAGAGCAACGCGCCGAGCCGGGCATAGTCGAACGGCCGGAACCACCGGATGCGCACGAACCCGACCTTCTGGCCCTTCTCGCGCATCTTGCGGATCGCGACCTTGACCGGCATCGACAGGGTACCCATCCCGACGAGGACGAGCTCCGCGTCGTCGGTCATGTACTCCTCGAAGAACGGGTTCTCGACCCGGCGGTGGAAGATCCGCTCGAAGTCCTTGTACGCCTCCTCGATCACGGCGCTCGCGTTGCGCATCGCCTGGTCGGTCTGTCGGCGGATCTCCATGAGCCAATCCTCGTTGACCTGCGGCGCGATGGTGATCGGGTTGTCGGGATGCAGGCGAAGGTCTTTGCGGTCGTACTTGGGCAGGAATTCGTCGACCCACTGCTTGGGCGGGATCTTGACGAGCGACTGCGAGTGGGTGAGGAACGCGCCGTCGGTGCTGATCGCGCACGGCAGATACACGCGCCGGTCCTCCGCGACCCGATAGGCGATCAGTGTGGTGTCGAGCGCCTCCTGCGCGCTATCGACCCAGATGTGCATCCAGCCGAGATCGCGCGCCGCGAGAGCGTCGTTGTGCTCCGTGCCGAAGGAGCCGGGATCGTCGAGCGCGCGGTTGCCGACCATCGCGATCATCGGCAGGCGCAGCGCCGGCGTGACGGCGATCGCCTCGAACGCGTAGCACCAGCCGACGCCGCTCGAACCGCACAGCGTCCGGGCGCCGACGACGTTCGCGTGCTTCGCGATCTCGAACTGGCTGTGCTCGCTCTCCGCGACGATGTACTCGGCGTCCTGCTCGCCGTTGGCGATCTGCTTCGCCACGAACTGCATCATCGTGTCGTACGGCCGGATCGGGTACGCGGTAATGACGTCGACGTCCGCGAGCTTGGAAGCGACCGCGACGGCCTCGCTGCCGCTGATCAGCGCCTCCTGCTCGGCGACCGCCGTCCGGACGGCCGTTGCGCTTTCCGCGTCCACTACTCCTCACCTCCGGAAGTCCCGGTCCCCGCCTGGGCGACCTGCTGTTGGTACTGACCCTTGTACCGGAAGCCGTGCGAGCGCTCCGGCCGGTCCTTGATCTTGATCTCGACCCACTTTGCGTAGGCCTTCTTGTCGGTCTTGTAGGCCTCCCACTGGCTCTTGTTGTCGGTGAACGCCTGCTCGTTGACCATGGTCACGCAGTCGTCGACCGGACAGACCGCTTCGCAGACCCCGCAGCCGCAGCACGCCTCCGCGTTGAGGTCGTACGTCTGATCGGGCGTCACGTCGAAGCACGAGTCGGGACACTGCAGCCAGCACAGCGTGCACTTGATGCACTTGTCGAAGTCGATGACCGGGCGCATCGTGCGGGTCGAGTACTTCTTGAAGTAGGGGTTGCGCGCCGGGCGGTAGCCGCCGATCTGGTCGCCGAACTTGATCGGCTCGCCGAGGGTCATGCCGTCGATCGTCACGCCCTCGCGCATCTTCGTCCAGCCCGGCAGGTCGAACCTGTACGGCACCTCGGGGTTGCCCTCGCCGGCCCGGACGGTCTGCGTCGTCACGGACTCGTACGCGCGGCGGGCGGAGGCGACCTTGAGCTCGTCTTTCCACTCTTCTTTCACCGCGGCCAGCATCGCGTCGAGGCTCACGAGGTCGGGGCACAGCTTCGGCAGCGCGCCGAGCACCCGCGCGTCCGTGTGGTCGTCCTTGTAGACCCACAGGCCGGAGAAGCTCGGGAGCGCCGGGAGCACCGCGAGACGGTACGGCGTCTTCTTCGTGTGGCAGAACTTGACCAGCTCGGCCGGCGGCAGCGTCGAGGTGACGAGCAGCACCGCGTCCTCGCGGACCTTCTCGTTGATCGGCTGCAGGCCGTACCACGCCCAGGACTCCACACCCTTGCAGAGCATGTCGTCGAGGTTGATCGTGATGTCGGTCTCCGCCGGCTCGTACTGCGCCATGCTCAGCTGCAGTTCTTCCTCGTCCGGGGAGACGATCGCGAAGTTCTTCGCCGGAATGCCGTTCCGCTGCGGCGAGTCGCCGTAGCGGCCGAATGCGATGCCGATCTTGCCTTCCTTACGGGCCGCCAGCACGATGCCGCGGCAGATGTTCTTGGCGAGGTTGGTCTGAAAAATCCCCCGGTAGATCACTTCGACCGAAATGGTGCGTCCCATCCCCTGCCTCCTCGCTGCTGCTTACCGACGCGTCATCCTCGGGAACCCGCCGGCGATTCTGTCCCGTCTCGCGCAGGACCTCCGGCCGCTTCGCGGCCTCCTGCCGCACGGCTCTCCGGAAACAGCGTTCCTTCGATCTCCTCGATGTGCCCGCGCATGCGCTGCGCCGCGGCGTCGGGATCCCGCCGGCGGATCGCGTCCAGTATCCGGCGATGGCCCTCGAGGGACTTCTCGGCGCGGCCGGGACCCTGCAGCGAGCGCGCGCGGCTGTCGCGCAGCAGGTCCATCAGCACGTCCATCGTTCGCAGCACGACCTGGTTCTTGGCGGCCGTGGCGATGCGGTAGTGGAACTCGTTGTCGTCCTCGAGGGCGAGTTCGCCGGCCCGGACCCGCCGGGTCTGGCGCTCCACGATCTGCTCGAGCGCGCGCACGTCGTCGTCCGTCGCCCGGAACGCCGCGGCCCGAGCCAGCGGCGGTTCGAGCATTTTGCGCATGTCGAACAGATCGGCGAGGCGGTCCTTGCCGGCGGTCAGCGCGTCGGCGAGCGGCCGGACGAGGCGATCGATCGGAATCTCGCGGACGAGGGTGCCGTCCCCATGCCGGGGCTCGACGAGTCCCTGCACCTCGAGCACGCGGATCGCATCGCGGACGGAGCTGCGGCTGACGCCGAAAATCTCCGCCAGTTCACGTTCGGGGGGAAGCTTGTCGCCGGGCTTGAGACGTCCCTCGGCGATCAGGCGCTGAATCTGCGCGGCGACCTCGGCATAGACCTTGGTCTTCCTGACGGGACCAAGATCGGCCTGGATGGGTGACGCGGTACTTGGCGCGATGGCGATCGCCCCCGGACTGAGCCGGTCCGATCTGGCCCAGTGGTCGGACCATCAAACAACCACATTATGGGCCGGGGACGGTGGGCCGTCAAGCCGTCTACCCTACGCTAGTCTTTCACGGCGCCGGCGACGAGCCCGCGGACGAAGTACCGCTGCAGCGTGAAAAAGACGGCGAGCGGCAGCACCATCGAGACGAACGCCGCGGCCGTGAGCAGGTGCCAGCCGCTCCCGAGCGAGCTCACCAGACCGGCGATCGTGACCGTGAGCGGCGCCACGCTCGGCCGCCCGCCGAGGTAGCTGAGCGCCACGAGCAGGTCGTTCCACACCCAGAGAAATTGGAAGATCGCGAGCGAGGCGACCGCCGGCAGCGACAGCGGCAGCACCACGCGAAAGAACGTCTGCGCCGCGCCGGCGCCGTCGATGGCCGCGGAGTCCAGCACGTCCGGCGGCAGCCCGCCGATGAAGTTCCGCAGCAGAAACACGGCCAGCGGCAGCCCGTACCCGGTGTGCGCCAGCCACAGCGCCGGAAATGTGCCCGTCAGCCCGGCGGCCGTGAAGAGCCGCAGCACCGGGACGAGCGTCGTCTGCAGCGGGACGACCAGCAGCATCACCATGAGCGCGAACAGGGCGCCGCGTCCCGGAAACGCCATCCACGCGAACGCGTAGGCGGCGTATGCGGCGATCAAGAGCGGGATGGCCGTCGCCGGCGCCGCGATGACCATGCTGTTGAAGAACCCGGCGCCGAGGCCCTGGGCCGTGAGCACGTCGCGGTAGTTGGCCGGCGTGAACGCGGGGTGCCGGAACACGGTCCACCAGCCGCTCGCGGCCACGTCTGAGGCCGGGCGGAGCGAGCTGACGAACAGCCCCACGACGGGCGCGAGCCACACCGCGCAGATGAGCCAGAGGACGAGGTGCACCGGGGCGCGGCGAAGGATGCGCATCAGCGGACGGCGTCGCCGCGCCGGCGGACCGCCTCCGGCGGACTCGCCGGCAAAGATGTCATTGACGCAGGCGGCGGAGGTTGACCGCCATGACCGGCACCGTCGCGGCGAGCAGGATCACCGCCAGGGCGGCCGCCCGGCCGAGTTGCTGATCCACGAACAGCGCATGATACATCCGCGTCGCGAGGACGTCGGTGTCGAAGTTGCCGCTCGTCATCACGTAGACCACGTCGAAGACCTTGAGCGCCGTGATGACCATCGCCGTGGCGACCGCGCCGGTGGTCGGCCCGAGAAGCGGCAGCGTGATATTCAAGAACACGCGCCACTCGCCGGCGCCGTCGACGCGCGCGGCCTCCACGATTTCGGCCGGCACGGCCTTGAGCGCGGCGGCGAACACGACCGTGGCGAATCCGACCCAGGTCCACACGCCGACGGCGATGAGACACAGCGTGTTCCAGGGGGCGCCGACCAGCCACGCCCGCGGCTCGAAGCCGGGCAGCAGGGCGCCGAGCGCCGCGTTCATGAGGCCGATCTGCGGCGCGCCGGCCGGGCGGAACTCATAGACGAACTTCCAGATCACCCCCGCCGCCGTGAACGACAGCGCCATCGGCAGGAACACGATGCCCCGCACCGCGGCGTCGTATCGCACGCGCTCCGCCAGCGCGGCGATCCCGAGGCCCCCCGCCACGACCACGCCGGTGAAGAGAACCAGCCAGACGACGGTGTTGCGCAGCGCGATCAGCGCCTCTCGGCTCTCGAACGCGTAGACGTAGTTGGCGAGCCCGATCCACGCGGCGCCGGTCGCGTCGCGCACGCTCAGCACGACCGTGTCGAGCGTCGGGTAGACGAGAAAGACGGCGACGAACACCAGCGCCGGCGCCAGCCAGACCCACGGACGCAGGGCCCGCCGCGAACGGACCGGCAGCCGGCCGAGCACGAGTTCGGCGGCCAGGATGTAGGCTACCGACGCGGCCGGGGCGCCGGCCAGCGCGATCGCGGCGAGCAGCAGCGTGCCCACCGGCTACTTGTAGGCGTCCCGCGCGACGGCTTCGAGATGTGCCAGGATTGCCCGCAGCTGATCCGGATGGGCGACGTAGTCGAGCGTCCCTTTATAGAACGCCGCCGTCATCTCCGGCGGCATCATGTCGCCCGCGCCGAAGCGGGCCGCGGGCGCGCGCACCAGGAGCTCCGCCGCCCGGCGGCTGAGCACGTCCGGGTAGGCGTCGAACGGCACGCTCTTGTTCGGCGACAGCGCTCCGCCCCGCTTCACCCAAATCGCCTGGGCCTCCGCGGACACGAGGTACCGCATGAGCGCCCGCGCCTGCGGCGTGTCGTGGAACATGCCGAACACGTCGCCCGCGATCTGCGCGACCCCGGCGTACGGCGGCGCGATCCGCGGCATCGGCACGAACGCGAGGTCGGCGCCGGGACGGATCCACGAAAACTGCTTCTGAATGATGTCCTCGATGAACGTCGCCTGGAGGTGGAACAGACAGCGCGGCGGTTTGGCGAACATCGGGAACGGCGCTTCGCCAAAATCGGTCGCGAGCACGGCCTGCGGGCCGCCGTAAACGTACTTCGGGTTCGCGGCGATGCGCCCGAACTGCTCCCACGCCTGCCGCACCGGCGCCGCGTCCCACGTGATCTTGTGCTGCACCCACGCGTCGTGCGCCGCCGGACCGGCCGCGCGGAGCAGCAGCATGTCGATCCAGTCCGTGGCCGGCCAGCCGCTCGTCGCGCCGCTGCCGAGGCCGAGGCACCACGCGCTCGTGCCACGGCCGGCCAGCCGGTCGGTGATCGCGAGCATGTCCGCCCACGTCTGCGGCAATGCGACGTGCTCGGCCGCAAGCGTCTTGGGGTCGTACCAGACGAGCCCCTTGAGGGCCGTCTTGACGACGATCGCGTAGGGTTCACCGCCGACCCGGCCGATGTCGCGCCACGTCGCCGGATACTCCCGCGCGAGGCGCGTCATGTCGAGGACGCGGCCGAGCGGCTTGAGCGCGTGGGACCGCACGAGGGCGGGAAGCGCGCCCGGGTTCGGCAGCCCGGCCACGTCGGGCGGATTGCCGCCCTGGACGCGAGTCTGCAGGACCGCGCTGAGATCCCGCGTGCCCTGGAACTCGACGTGCGCGCCCGTGCGGTCTTCGAAAGGCTTCACCATGGCGTTGAAGCTGTCGAGCTCCGACCCGCCCCAGGTGCCGAGGACGCTCACGGTCCCGCCGAGCTTCCCCGCGGCGGACGAGCCTCCCGCGCCCGCCGCCAGCAGCATCGCCGTCGCGACCACGCACACCACCGCCGTGCGGCGTCGTGTCGCCACGCGGCCTCACCTCCGACCGGTCCTTCTCCGGGTGCGCGCACGGGGCCCGCGCAACGGACCGGTGCCCATGCACTTACCTATATCCCCTTCGCGCGTCTGCTATGATGGCTCGCGATGGTTGTGGCAGCGACGCGGCCCCGCCGCGGCGACGAGATCACCCTCACGATCGACCGGCTCGCCTACGGCGGCCGCGGCGTGGGCCGGCTCGACGGCTTCGTCGTCTTCGTCCCGGATACGGCGCCCGGCGATCGGGTGCGCGCGCGGCTGTGGCGGGTGAAGGCCGGCTTCGGCGAGGCCGACCTCCTCGGCATCGAATCCCCGTCGCCCGTCCGCACGGCGGCGCCCTGTCCGCACTTCGGGCCGTGCGGCGGGTGCATCTGGCAGCACGTCACCTACGACGCCCAGGCCGCGGCCAAAGAGGCGATTGTGCGGGAAAGCCTCGCCCATCTCGGGGGGCTTCGCGACGTCGAGGTGCGACCGATCGTCCGCATGGCGGCGCCGTGGTACTACCGCAACAAGATGGAGTTCTCGTTTCATCCCGACGGCCTGGGCCTGCACCGGCGCGGCGCGTTCGACAAGATCGTCCCCATCGAAACATGCTACCTCGAGTCCCCGCGCGCCAATATCGTTCTCTCGGAAGTCGACGCGTTCGCACGGACGTCGGGACTGTCGAGCTATGATCCGCGCAGCCGCACGGGCATGCTGCGGCAGGTCGTGATCCGCGAGGCCAAGGGCACCGGCGAGGTGATGGTCGCCCTCGTCACGACCGCGCGTGAGGTGCCGGGACTGCGAGGCCTCGCGGACCGGCTGCTGGCCGTCGTGCCGGAGATCGCAAGCGTCGCGCACGGGGTCAACGCCGGACCGTCCGACGGCGTGCCGCTCACCGACGTCACGATCGTCGCCGGACAGCCTTACATCCGCGAGGTGCTCTCCGGCCTGACGTTCCGCATCGGCCTCGAAACGTTCTTCCAGACCAACACCGCGCAGGCCGAGCACCTCGTCGGCGTGGTGGAGGCAGACGCAGACCTGCACGGAGACGAAACCGTCTTCGACCTCTATTGCGGGGTGGGCACGTTCTCGCTGGCGCTGGCCCGCCGGGCGGCGCGGGTCTACGGGATCGAGATCGTCGCCCCGGCGATCGACGCCGCCCGCGACAACGCCGTCCTGAACCGGATCGCCAACGCGGAGTTCGCGAGCGGCGACGTGCGGCTGGCGTTACCGGCCTTGGTGGAACGGGCCGGGCGGCCCGACGTGCTGATCCTCGATCCGCCGCGCTCCGGCGCGGGCGGCCGGGTGATGCGCAAGATCGCCGCCGCGGGCGCGCCCCGGATCGTCTACGTGTCGTGCAACCCGACGACGCTCGCCCCGGACCTCCGGGAGCTTATCGCCGAGGGCTACGTCGTGCGGCATGCGCAGCCGCTCGACCTCTTCCCCCACACCTATCACGTCGAGTGCGTGGTGCTGGCGGAGCGCGCCTGATCGCACCCGCTCGCAGCCCCTAGGCGCCGCCGCGCGCCAACCGCACGAACAGCGGCATCAGATCGGTCCCCTTGAGGGTGCCGAGCGCGCCCTTCGCGCAGGCTTTCTCGTTGAAGACGCGCGTCCCGTCGGGTTCGATACCGTCGCCCGCGACGAGCAGCGGCACCGGATCGTCGGAGTGCCTGCCGAGCGTGACCGGCGTCGCGTGGTCGGCGGTCACCGCGATCACGACATCGTCGAGCGGCACGTGCTCCAAGAGCGTCCCGAAGAACGCGCGGTCGATCAGCTCGATCACGGCGCGCTTCGCGTCGGCCAGGCCGTCGTGTCCAGGCTCGTCGGGCCCCTTGAGGTGCATGTAGAGGCCGTCGAAGTTCTTGTACTCCCGCGCGGCGGTCTGCGCCCACTCTCGGTAGACCCGTTCCTTGTCCTCGCCGCTCGGCGGCACCGGAATCACCTGCATCCCGGTCAGTTCCGCGATGCCGCGCTCGACCGGCATCTCCACGAAACAGCCGAACCGCACCCCGAACCGCTCCGCGATCGGCGGCAGCTGCGGCGCGTGATCCCCGGCGTCGCGGACGAGGATCAGGTTGGCCGGCGGTTTGCCGTCCGCCCGGCGGCGCGCGTTGACCGGATGCGCGTCGAGGATCCGCCGCGCCTGCTCCGTGAACTCGTTGACGAGCGCGGCGGCCACCTTGGCCTCCTCGCTCTCGTCGAGCGGCTCGCAGACCTCGACCTCGTTGCCGGCGTGCTCCCGCGCGACCCCGAGACCCTCGACGCGGGCATAGGCCGGATCGGTGTTGGAGATCTTGGCCGACAGGCGGCCGCCGCGGCGCCGCATCACCACCGCGGCCCGATGGGCGACGCTGCCGCGCACCTCAACCTCGGCCGGCGCGGCCGAGAACCGCACCCCGCGGGTCACGGCATCCGCGAGCGCGTGCGCCTCGTCCGTCGTGAGATTGCGGCCGGCGCGCCGGTCCACGATCGTCCGGCCCTCGCCGCCCGTGGCGAAGTTGCCGCGCAGCGCGAGGTCTCCGTCGGCAAAGCGCATCCCCGAGCCCACCACCTCGAAGACCCCCCGGCCGGTGTGGTACTTAAATGGATCGTAGCCGAGGATCGCCATCACCGCGACGTCCGATTCCGGCGCGATTCCCTTGCCGACCGTCTGCACCAAGCCCGTGCGACCGTCGAGTGTCAGGGCCCCGAGAAACGGCACGGCCGCCGCCTCGAGCGGGGTGCGGTTCCCGAGCGCCGGGACCGGCCGATCCCCGAGCCCGTCGAGGACCGTGTACAGAATGCGCGCCATCACGTCACCTCCACCCGGCGGCTATGGTCGTGAACGCCCGCGCCGGAGCCGGCTCAGCAGGTCCGGGCTCAGCGTCCCGCGCGAGACCTCTTCGACGGGCCCCGTGAGCCGCAGCGCGTAGTCCGCGCCCACTTCCACGCGGAGCACCCCGCCGGGACTGTGCACCGCCAGGTCGCGTCCGGTGCGACCCTGCCGGACGCAGGCCGCGGCGACCGCGCTCGAGCTGCTGCCGGACGCCATCGTCTCGCCGGCGCCGCGCTCCCAGATCCGGATCGTGACCTTGCGGGGCGAGTCCACGCGCACGAACTGGACGTTGATGCGGTTCGGAAACATCGGATGATGCTCCAAGGCCGGCCCGAGGCGGGGCAGATCGACCGCCGCCGGATCGTCGACGAACACGACGCAGTGCGGGTTGCCGACCGACACCGCGGTGATCAGGAGCCGCTCGCCCGCGGCCTCGACCGGCTCGCCGACGATCTCGCGATCCGGCCCCGTCGCGGGAATCTCCCCGCTGCGGAACGTCGCCCGCCCCATCTCCGCGGTGATCGACCGGACGGCGCGGCCGCGCACGTCGAGGGTCACCCCGACGATCCCGCCCTTCGTCTCGATCGAGAACGCACGGCGGCGCAGATAGCCGTGATCCCACAGGCACTTCGCGAAGATCCGGATGCCGTTGCCGCTCTTCTCGGCCTCGCTGCCGTCCGGATTGAAGATCCGGAGGCCGACGTCCGCCCGCCGGCTGCGCTCGAGCGTCAGGATCCCGTCCGACCCGACGCCCTGGTGGCGGTCGCAGATCTCGCGGATCCGCTCGGGCGTCAGCCGCACCGAGAACGTGCGGGGATCGACGACGAGATAGTCGTTCCCCAGCGCGTGCGAGCGCACGTATTCGTCGCGGCGGAGACGCGCCACGATCAGGTTCCGCCGGCCGGACGATCGTGGCCGCCGGCGGGCCGGGTGCGCCGGCGCGCGCGGTCGCGGCGCAGGGCCGCGGCGATCATCCGGTGCAGCAGCTCCGCATACTCGATCCCCGCGGCGCGCGCGGCGAGCGGGATCAGGCTGCCCTCGGTCAGTCCCGGGATGGTGTTGACCTCCAGCACGACGACGTCGGTGCCGGACAGGAACAGATCCACGCGCGAGAACCCCTCGCAGCCGAGCACCTGATGGGCGCGCAGCGCCAGGTCCTGCGCCTTCGCCGCGGCCGCCCCGGAGATGCGCGCCGGACAGATCTCTTCGGACGCGCCCTGATACTTCGCCTCGTACGTGAAGAACTCGCGCTTCGGGACGATCTCGATGACGGGAAGGGCCTGCGGGACGCCGGTGTCCGCGTCTTCGAGGATGCCGCACGTCAACTCCGTGCCGCGCAGATACTCTTCCACCAGCACCACGTTGCCGTACGCGAGCGCCTCTTCGACCGCGGCATCGAGCGCGGATTCCTCGCGCACGATCGTCACCCCGATGCTGGACCCCTGCGCGTTGGGCTTGACGACGCAGGGATACCCGAGATCGCGCGCGACGCGGGCCGCAAACTCCTCGCGGACGGCCGGCCACCGCTCGCCGTCGAGCAGAATCCACGCCGGCACCGGCAGGCCGCTCGCCTGCAGCACCTGCCGGCTGCGAAGCTTGTCCATCGCCAAGGCGCTCGCGAGCACGCCGGAACCGGTGTACGGAAGGCCGAGCAGCTCGAGCAGGCCCTGGACGGTGCCGTCCTCACCGTACGGTCCGTGGAGCGCGACGAAGACCACGTCGATCTCGCCTTCGCGCACGACCTCGTCGATGTGGTGAGAGGCCGCGCCGAGCGACGGCACCGGCGACAGCGCACGGCCGGCGGGTGCGGCGGACGGATCCGGGGCGGGCGCGGGCAGCTTCAACAGATCGGGCCGCGGCAGCCACTTCCCCTCGGCCGTGATCTCGACCGGCAGCGCGTCGTACGTCGCCGGATCGAGCGACCCCAGCACCCGCTCGCCGCTCCACAACGAAACCTGGCGCTCCGCGGACGGACCGCCAAATAATACGGCGACGCGAAGCCGCCGCCGGGACGAACGTGGAGGAACCGAGGTCATGGGATGCGCCGCCGTATTCGGGGACAAAGGACGGTTCCCCTCCGGCAGCGTACGAGACGCGCATGATCCGCGGCGCGATCTTCGACCTCGGCAGCACGCTCATCCGGCGCACCGGCCTCGAGCTCGAACGCGTGAAGTGCGCCGCGCTCGCGTCCTTCGCCGCCTCCGACTGCGGCTGCGGCGACCCGGAGACGTTCGCCGCGCGCCTGCTCGACATCCGGCTCGCCGGCTGGAAGCGCTCGGAAGCAGAACTGGTCGAGGTCGCCGCGACGGCCTCGTTTGCCGAGGCGTTCGCCGCGGTCGGGCTCGACGCCACCGACCTGACGCTGTCCCAGGCCGAAGCGGTCTTCTTTGAGCCGGAGGTCACGATGAGCAGGCTCTATCCGTCGGCGGCAGAGACGCTCGAGGCGCTCGCCGGAATGGGGCTGCGGCTCGGCATGATCAGCAACGCCACGAGCCACCGGCTGGTGGTCGACATCGCGCGGCGGCACGGTATCGACCGCTACTTCGACCCGATCGTCACCTCGATGGGCTTCGGCCGCCCAAAGCCGCACGCCGGCATCTTCCGGCACGTACTGGAAGGCTGGAAGATCGAGCCGGACGCCGCGGTGATGATCGGGGACACCCTCGGCGCCGACATCCTCGGCGCGAACACCGTGGGCATGCGCTCGATCCTCGTCGACATCGAACCCAACCCGGACAATCCGCGGTACGCGGCGCGGGCCCGGCCGACCGCCACCGTCACGCGCCTGGACGAGATTCCGCCGCTGATCCGAGCGTGGAACGGCGCCGAGCCGGCGCGCCGCGCGTAGCCCCTGCGCGGAGCCCGCGAACGCGGGCTATCCAAACAGCCGGGGTTTTCCGAGCAGCGCGCGCAGCGAATTGATTTTGCCGATGTGGTACCAGCGGTGGTTGACGGAAAAGGCGAACAACTCGCCCACGCTGTTCCAAACTCCCCTTGGTCCTTCGTTTGCGGCGTCCAAGTCGGCCGCGGCAACCGCGCCGAGCAGGGCCTCGTGCGTGTCGTCGAACACGCGCATAATTGCCTCGAGCGGCGGGTAGTCCGCCGCGCCGCCGGTCCCCCCCTCGAAGAGACCGCGGTACGTCGCGGGAAGCGACGGAATCGGCTCGATGCCCGCCCGCTTGACGAAGCCCACGTTGGTCACCGCGAGGTGCCCCACCTGCCAGATGATCGGAGATAACGTTGGAATCGAGATCCGGCGCGCCTCATCGTCGGAAATGTCCCCTACGCTGTGCTTGAGAATCCCGCGGCTCGCGCCCAACTGCTGCTGGATCAGTACACGATCATCCATCTACGCACCACTCCTTGTCGTCTCGCGGTCCCCTGCGGATCACGACGGGTACTCGTCGTGGCGGCGAAACCAGATGCCGGACTCGTTGCGGCCCTTGGGGGCGCGGTCGAGCCACTGGTACATGCCCCAGAGGCCGTCCAGTCCGCGCGCATACGTGGAATAGGTGTGATAGACGACGCCGTCCTCGAGCGCGAACGCGCTCATGCCCGGCCTCTCGCGCGTGTACGTGGCCACGTCGGTCCCGGTCATGGCGGCGACCTTCGCGACCGGCGACTCCCACTGTCGAACGGTCTTCCCTGCGAGCGGTTCGCGTGCCGGCGCCTCACGCCGGTAGTTGTATTCGATGCGTCCCTCGCGCTGTTGCTCTTCGGTGACCTCGACCTTGAAGTCGAAGTTGAAGTCGCTGCCCAGTGAGGACGCCCAGGGGAACGCCCACCCCATCCGCCGCTTGTACGCCTGCAGCTTTGCGAGCGGCGCCCGCGACACCGCCGCGAGCGTCACATCGTGGTTGGCCAGATGGATGACGAAGCCGCCGAACCCGTCCGCGATCGATGAGCAGGACGGACACCCGCCCGTGTAGTCGGGGCCGAACATGAAGTGATAAATGAGCAGCTGCGACCGTCCCCTGAAGAGATCGGCGAGGGACGCGGTGCCGTCGTCGGTCTCGAAACGGTACTCCTTGTCGATTCGAACCCAGGGCAGCTCCTGCCGCCGCCGGGCCACCTCGTCGCTGCGTCGCGTCAGCTCTTTCTCGGCCCCGAGCAGATCCAGCCGGGCCGCCAGCCACTCTTCACGTGTGCCGGTCTTGTGCGTAGTCATTGTTGCTCTCCTCCTGCTCACGCGTGGGCCAGAGCGATCGCGAACGCCACAGCCCCCGCAGCAATGAGCCCGGCCCCGCCGAGCCGCGCGACGCGGCCGCCCCAGGGCAGGGTTTTTTCGGCCAGCACCCAGACCGCGATCGCGGCCACCCACGGGATACTCATCAGGCCGCCGACAAACAGCAGGCCCATCAACGCTGCGCAGCAGCCGAGACACGAGACGCCGTAATGGAGCCCGGACCCCACCGAGCCCCACGGCCGCCGGGCCTCGACCCTCGCCAGACAACCGTCCAGCGCGCGGCAGCGCTCCAGGCACGCGCGCTTGAGCGGGGTCAACTGGTACACTCCGACGGCCGCCGTCACGAGGCCGGCGAGCGCCGCATTTTGGAGCGCCATCGCCCCCGAGAGAAGATGCGCCGAGTCGAGCGCCCATTGGAGCGAGGCTGCCGCGGCGCCGAACCCCGCCCAGATCGCGAGGTAGCCGGCCGCGAACCCCGCCGCGCGCTCGATGCCTGCCCGGCCGGCAACCCTGAGCACGGCGAACGTCGAAGTCGGCAGCATCATCGCGGTCATCATGACGATCCACATACTGAGCATCACCACCGCGTAGCCGGGTGTCCAGGCCGGCGCCATCGGCATCATGCCGCCGCCGGCCATGTCCGTCCCGCGCATAGCTGAGCCCAGCCCGGCGCCGGTGGCCAGGTAGATCCACGCGGCGCCGGCGACGCCGGCGAGACCCGCGAGGGCCGGCCCGGCGCTGCCCTGCCAGTTGTCGGCCGTACTCATCTCGCGGGACATGACGCGGTGCGGTTCCGACATCGCGCCCTCCTATCGCCGGCCGGTCCGCCGGTCGTATTCGTCGTGCCGCCGAACCCAGAACTGCGAAAAGGCGTGGCCGGCTTCATCGCGGCCCTTCGGTACGAGATCGAGGTAGTGGTAGGCGGTATTCAGCATGTCGATGCCGCGGGCGTACGTCGAGTAGGTATGAAAAACGGCGCCTCGCGGACCTTTGACGAAGACGCTCACCCCCTCGCGGTCCGAGAAGCCCGGATCTTGCACCTTGAAGTTGTACAACGCGCGCCTCTTGGCCAGGTCTGCCGGCCGGAACGAGGCCTGGTAGTCGAAATTGAAGTCGGTGCCGGACGACGAGAGCCATCTGAAGCTCCAGCCCATCCGCTTCTTGTAGGCCGCGAGCTTGCGATACGGTGCGCGCGAGATCGCGACCATCGTGACGTCCCGGTGGGCCAGGTGCACGACGTTGTCGTCGAAGTTGTCCGCCCAGAACGAGCAGTGCGGGCACCCGGCGTCCCACTCCGGGGCGAACATGAAGTGGTAGACAACGAGCTGGTGCCGGCCGTCGAAGAGGTGCGCGAGCGTCTCCTTCCCGTCCGGCCCCTCGAAGACGTACGCCTTGTCCACTTGCTCCCACGGCAGGCTGCGGCGCTCCCGGTTGAGCCGGTCGCGCAGCCGCGTGAACGCCTTTTCTTTGCTCAGGAACCTTCGTCGCGCCTCGAGCCACGTGGCGTGGGGGACGACCCTGTGACGCTCCGCCATCTAGCGTCCCTCACCGGATGCGCGCCGGCGCTCGGCGGCTTCACGAATGCTCGTCAGCACGCGGGCCCAGCCCTGGGCGAAATCGTCGCGGGGCTCGGGCGCGTATGCCATCGCGCGGTGGACAAACTTGAGGCGCGTCCGGTCGCCGTCCGCGGTCAGCCGGCACTGCACGTGCGAGACCGCGGGATAGGACATCGCCAGCGGCCCATAGATTTCCAGGAGGCTCGGCGGCTTGATGACCTGCACGTGCCCCCACAGATGGCCCGCCTTGTTCCCGAGATCCCGGTACCAGCGGCCGCCCGGCCACGCCTCGAGCACCATGTGCAGGGACATCCCTTCGGCGGGCTCGAACGACGGGCCCAGCTGCTCAAGCATCGTCTCGAACACGATCTCGATCGGCGCCGCGATCGTCTCTTCTTTCGCCACCTCGAACGTCTGAACCGACAGCTCTGACGCGGTCGTCACCACGGTCATCCCTCCTCGTGTGCTGGTCGTTCGCGTTTGTGCCCCGCTCGTTCGCGCGCCGCCTGCTCGGCCCGCTCCTTGATCCGGTGGAGTTGGTGCTCCCAAAGCCGCGCGTAGGTCTGCACCCAATCGTGGACCGGCTTCAACTCCTCCGCGTTGAGCCGATAGAGACGGCGCCGGCCGGACTTGTTCACTGAGACGATTCCCACTTTCCGAAGGACGCCGAGATGCTTCGAGACCGACGGCTGCGGAATCCGGAGCCGGTCGACGACCTCCCCGACCGTGTGGGCCCGGCCGTCGAGGAGCGCGTCGACGATCTCACGCCGCCGCGGCTCGGCGATCGCGTTGAACACGTCGGTCGTTGTCGCCGCTCTCGGCATCGCGGGAACATTATATTCTTATATGGGAATGAAAGTCAAGCGGAACCTGCCCGCTGAGGGCGGCGTGGCCCGGACTAGACTTTGTCGAGCGCCTGGGTGAAGTCGTCGATCAGATCGTCCACGTCCTCGATCCCGACCGAGATCCGGATCAGCCCGTCGCTGATGCCCGCGGCGAGCCGGATCTCCCGCGGCATGTTGACGCTCGTGGTCGACGCCGGGTGGGTGACGAGCGTGCTGATCCCGCCGAGGCTCACCGCCAGCTTCGCGACGCGCAGCGCCTCGACGCAGCGCGCGCCGGCGGCGACGTTGCCGGCTACTTCGATGCTCATCATGCCGCCGAACCCGCCGGGCATCTGCCGTGCGGCGATCTCGTGGCGCGGGTGCCCCGGCAGACCCGGATAGTGCACCTTGGCGACCTTCGGGTGCGCGCTCAAGTGCCGCGCCAGCGCGAGCGCGTTTGCGTTGTGCCGTTCCACGCGCAGCCCAAGCGTCGCGACGCCGCGGATCAGCAGGAAGGCCGCGAACGGGTCGAGGACGCCGCCGAAGACACGCAGCGCTCCCACGCACGGCCGGAGGGCTTCGCGCGAGCCGGCGATCACGCCGGCCGTGACGTCGTGATGCCCGCCGAGATATTTTGTCGCGCTGTGACAGACGAGATCGACGCCGAGCGCGAGCGGCTGCTGGTTGTACGGCGTCGCAAATGTGTTGTCGGCCACCGTGCGCGCCCCGTGGGCGCGCGCGAGCGCCGCCACGCCGGCGATATCGATGATGCCGAGCAGCGGGTTGTTCGGCGTTTCGACGTAGAGCAGGCGCGTGCTCGGCCTGAGCGCCCGCTCGTACGCGGACACGTCGGGATCGTCGAGCACCGTGGCCTCGACCCCGAACCTCGGCAGCACGCCGGTAAAGAGCTGGAACGCCGCCTGGTACACGGCCTTCGGCGCGATGAGGTGATCGCCGGCCTTGAGCGAGCCTACGACGGCCGTGGCGATCGCCGCCATGCCGGACGACGCGGCCAGCGCCCCCTCGGCGCCCTCGAGCAGCGCGACCTTCTGCTCGAAGAGATCCGTCGTCGGATTGCCCCACCGCGTGTAGATGTAACCGGGGCCCTTCTCCGCGGCGAGGCGCGCGCCGTCTTCGACGCTGTCGTATTTGAAGGTCGCCGTCTGATAGATCGGCGCGACGACGGACTTGTTGGCGTCTTCGATCCGCCCCCCGTGGATCGCGGTCGTGGTAAATCCGCGCCGCTCACGCGATGCCATGGAACCGTCCTCCTTTGTCGACGGTGATGCCCGCCGGCGCCGCCTCGCGGCCGGCCCGGCCCGCCCATTCCCGATCACGCCCCAGCTCGCCGATCACGACGCTTAACAAGATCGCCGCCGCCCCGGCGGCCTGGCGCGGTCCGAACGGCTCGCCGAGCCACGCGACGCCGAAGCCCACCGCCGCGACCGGCTCGAGGGTGAACAACAGGCCGGTGCGCGTCGGCGACACGATTCGCTGCACCCACGCCTGCACGACGTACGCGCCGAGCGTCGCCGCGACCGCCATGAAGACGATCGCGCCGCCGACCGCCGCCGGCACCGCCGCCGGAGCCGGTTCCGCGGCCACGGCCCAGGCGCCCGCCAGCGCGGCGACCGTCGCGATTTGCACGCAGGCAAACGCCGCGGCCGGCACCGACGCCGCGGCCTGTCCGACAATGATCACCTGCAGCGCGAGCGCCGCGGCGCAGCCGAGTACGAGCGCGTCGCCGGCGCCCAACCGTCCGCCCTGCCACAGCAGGAGCCACAACCCCGCCACCGCGAGCAGCACCGCGGCGGCGAGCGTCCGGCTCGGCGCGCGCCGGCGCCAGACCAGCAGCATCAGGGGAATCATGACGACGTTCAGGCCCGTGATAAGACCGGCGTTGCCGGCGGTCGTGGACCGGAGCCCGACCGTCTGCAGCGCGTATCCGGCGAACAGTGCGGCGCCGGCCAGCAGGCCCGCGCGCATCCCGTCGAGGGTGAGGCGTCCGCGCTCGCGCCACGCGAGCGGCGCCATCAGCACCGCGGCCAGGCCGAAGCGCAGCGCGAGATATTGAAACGGCCCGAGGTGCCGCAGCACCAGCTTGCCGAGCGGAAACGTCGTGCCCCACACGACGGCGACGGCCGCCAGCGAGAGATCGGCCGCGATGCGCGCGCGCGGGGACATGGTGCGCAGGTTCGGGAGGTCCAAACGTCGATCCTCCGCGAAGCCCCCGATATGCCGATCGGCGCGCACGTCTCCGTCGCCGGCCGCGTCTACGAGGCGGTCCCGCGGGCGACCGCGATCGGCTGCGAATGCCTGCAGATCTTCGTCGGCAGCCCGCGGCAGTGGCGCCTCATCGAGTACGATCCCGCCGACATCGCTGAATTCCGGCGCCGCCGCGCGCGGGCCGGGCTGGACCCGCTGGTCGCGCACGCCTCGTACCTCGTCAATTTCGCCACCGCCGATCCCGAGTTGTTCCGCCGGTCCATCGACTCGCTCGCGCACACGGTGCGCGGCATGGATGCGCTCGGCGGGCTTGCGGCGATCACGCATCTCGGCAGCACGCGGGGCGCGGGCTGGGACGAATGCTGCGACCGCGTGGCGCTCGCGCTGCGCACCGTGCTCACGCGCTCATCGGAGGCGATGGTGCTGCTGGAAGGCAGCGCCGGCGGCACGATCGGGGGTACCTTCGAGCAGCTGCGCGACGTCCTCGACGCCGCGGGGCGGAGCCCGCGGCTCGGCGTATGTCTCGACACCGCGCACCTCTTCGCCGCCGGGTGGGACATTCGCACGCCGGAGGGCGTCGCCGCGATGGTGGACGCCTTCGACCGGCAGGTGGGCCTCACGCGGCTGCGCGTGCTGCACTTCAACGACTCGAAGAGCGCGCTCGGCTCGCGGCTCGACCGCCACGAGAACATCGGCGAAGGCGGGATCGGCCGCGACGGGTTCCGGGCCGTCTTCGGCCATCCGGCGCTCCGCGATCTGCCCGGCCTCATCGAGACGCCGGGGTTCGACCGCGAGGGCCCGGACCGGCGCAACGTGATGACGCTGAAGGCGCTGCGCGCGAGGGCCCTGCTCTCCGCCGGCATGCCCGGGCGGCGCCTCGCGACGCGGACGGGCCGGCCGCCGCGAAGGGCGGTGCGCGCACGATGAAGTGCGTCAACCATCCCGACCGCGCGGCGCTCGGCTACTGTTCGCGCTGCGGCAAGGCGCTGTGCCCCGAATGCCTCGTCCGGCTCTCGACGGGAAACTTCTGCGAGGCGTGCGCGAACCCGGGCGCCGCCGCGCGCCCGCGGCGCCCCATCCCGTGGTGGCTTATCGTGCTGGCGGCGGCGGTGTTGTTCTTCCTGCTTCGGCTCGCGATCCACTAACGGGCGCGCTCGTGGCTCGCACCGCAGGCCCATTGTCGGCCGGCTTTAATTACATGGTTGCCGGCCGCTTGTCGGCCGGCGCGAGGTGGATGCCGGCAAACAGATGCTCCAGGACCAGGCGCGGGTTGACATTGTGCTGCAAATTTGTCTTGGCGCCCTCGATCGCCGCGGCCGCGTGCCGCACACCCTCCGGCCTCGCGCGCTCGGCCCACGCCGCGATCTGATCGCGGCGGTCGAGGTTCACGAGCAGCGCCGGGTCGTGCGCCGCCTGCCAGACCGCCACGTCGCGGATCCAGAGCAGGGCGGTGTCGAGCCAGCGGTTGATCTCGTCCTTCTGCCGTGAGACCGCTTCCGCGGCCTCGAGCCGCCTGACCGGTCCGCCGCCGGCGACCGCTCCAAGCGTCTTCACCACGTCCTGGCGGAACTCCAGCGCCGCCCCGCCCTCCGCCGACTCCCGCAGCGCGAGCCCCGGCCGTCCGCCGGCCAGCGCGCCGAGGAACGGCGCCTGCGCCGCGGGAACGCCGGCGCGCTCGGTCAGGGCCGCGGCGATCTCCGCCGCCGGCACGAATGTGAAGCGCACAATCTGGGAGCGGGACACGATCGTCGGCAGGAGCGCCGAGGCGGACTCGGAGATGAGGATGATCACGCTCTGCGCGGGCGGCTCTTCGAGCACCTTGAGCAGGCTGTTGGCCGCCTCGGCGCGCATCGCCTCCGCGTCCTCGATGATGAACACCTTCCATCGGGCCTCGTAGGGCGGGTAGGACGCCTCGCGCTTGAGATCGCGGATCTGCTCGATTCCGACGGCGCGGCGCTCGGCGCCGGACTCGGTGCGTCCCCCGGGGGCGATGATGCGGAGATCCGGGTGCGCGCCCGCGGCGACCTTCCGGCACGCCGCGCACGTGCCGCAGGCGTCGTCTCCGCCGGCGGACCGCCTGTCGGCGGACTCGCCGGCCACCATGTCATTGAAGCCGGTCGCGCAGAGCAGGGCCTGGGCGAAGGCGAGCGCGGCGGCGCGGCGGCCGACGCCTTCCGGGCCCACAAAGAGGTACGCGTGGGCCACGCATCCGCTTCGGAGGGCCCCCTGCAGCACCGCGCGGGCGTCGCGCTGGCCGATCAGTTCGCGAAAAAACACGGGGTGCGGCCTTAGACCTTCACCATCCGCTCAACGTCCAGGACGAACACGATCGCGCCCCCGACCTGCACCTTGACCGGATACGAGATGTACGAATCGACGGGCTCGACGACGGGAGGCAGCGGACTGACCAGCTGCTCGCGGACGTGGCAGAACTTTTGAATCACGGCCATCACATCGTCGACGCGGTTTTCCTCGACGCCGATCAGGATGGTCGCGTTGCCCTCGCGGAGGAACCCGCCCGTACTGGCCAGCATCGTGGCCTGAAATTCGGCGGCGACGAGGCCTTCCATGAGCCGGCGCTGGTCCTTTTCCTGCACGATCGCCAGGATCAGCTTCACGAAGCCCCTCCCGCGCGACGCTCTGCCCGGAGCAGTCCGTCGACTGCCGCCGTAATCTCCCGCTGAACGTCCACGACGGGCCGGCGCGCGTCGACCACCCGGATGCGCTGCGGCTCAATTCTGGCAAGCGCCAGAAACCCCTCCCGAACGCGGGCATGGAACGCCAGCGTCTCCCGCTCCATCCGGTCGCCACCCTCCCACCCCTCGGACCCCGCGCCCGCCGACGCCAGCGCATCCCGCTGGCTAGTCCCGCGCAGGCGGGACGCCGCGCGGGCGCGCCGCAGCCCGGTCTCCGGATCGAGGTCGAGCAGGAGGGTGAGATCCGGCCGGAGCGCGCCGGTCGCGGCGTCGTTGACGGTCCGCACCAGGTCCACGCCGAGGCCGCGCGCCACCCCTTGATAGGCGAGAGACGCGTCGAGGTAGCGCTCGCAGACGACGATCCGTCCCCGGGCCAGCGCCGGCCCGATGACCTCGGCGACGAGCTGCGCGCGCGAGGCGGCGAAGAGGAGCATCTCCGTCCGGGGGGCGAGCTCGGCGTGGCGCGGATCGATCAAGAGCGACCGGATCTGTTCGCCGATCGCCGTTCCGCCCGGCTCGCGCAGCGCGACCACCTCGTGCCCGGCCGCGCGCAGGTGCTCCACGAGCAACGCCGCCTGCGTCGTCTTTCCCGCGCCGTCCGGCCCCTCGAGCGTCACGAATCGGCCGGGGGCCTCGGCCGTCCGGCGGTCGGAACTACTGGGGATAGATCACCACGCGACGGAACGGATCGGTGCCCTTGCTCTCGGACGCGAGACCGTAGCGTTGGATCAGCTGGTGCTGCAGCCGCCGCAGGTAGGAGTTCTGGGGACCGAGCTCCACCGGCTGCGCCGCGGCCATGACCTCGGAGATCGCCTCCTCCGCCTCCCGCATCGCCTGCTCCTCGGGGCTCATGCGGTCCTGCACGCCGAAAATCTCGCGCAGCACGGTCTCGATCTGCGACAGCGTGTTGCTCTTGATGATGTGCGTCGGCAGGCCGCGGTGGCCCGCCTCGCGCAGCCGCTTCGGCTGCCGGCGCTCCTGCGACTTGAGCGTGAGCAGCACGTCGGCGTCGTGCAGCGCGTCGGCGATCATCGCCGGCACCCGCAGCTCCCGGATCGCCCGCTCGAGCCGGTTGCGGCTCACCGCATACGGGTAGATGCGCACGATCTTCTGCGGCGGCGCAACCGGAGCGGCATGGCCGTGGCCGTTCGTCGAGGCGGCCGCCGCCTGCGCGGCAACCTCGCCGCTGGTGATGCGCACTTCGCCCTCCGGGGTCCGCGTGCGGATCTCCGGCCTCGGCAGGGCGCCGCGCAGGAACCGGTCGACCACGTGCGCCACGTCGTGGTGCACGGCGAGCCGGTCCTTGTCCTGGATCTCGATCACGACGTCGAACGTCGGCGGCGCCTTGCGTTCGAGCACCGTCTTTTGGGTGCCGCGGCGGCGCGCTTCCTCGTCGCCGAGCGTCACCGCCTGGATGCCGCCGACCAGGTCGGACAGGGTCGGGTTCTGCAGCAGGTTGTCGAGCGTGTTCCCGTGCGCGGTCGCGATCAGCTGCACCCCGCGCTCGGCGATCGTGCGGGCGGCCTGCGCTTCCGCTTCCGTGCCGATCTCGTCGATCACGATCACCTCGGGCATGTGGTTCTCGACGGCCTCGATCATGACCGCGTGCTGCAGTTCGGGGTACGGGACCTGCATGCGGCGCGCCCGGCCGATGCCGGGGTGCGGAATGTCGCCGTCGCCGGCGATCTCGTTGCTGGTGTCGACGACCACGACACGCTTGCCGGCCTCGTCCGAGAGCACGCGCGCGGCCTCGCGCAGCAGCGTCGTCTTGCCGACGCCGGGACGTCCGACCAGCAGCACGCTCTGGCCCGCCTCGATCACGTCGCGCACGATGTCCACCGTCCCGAACACCGCGCGGCCGACCCGCAGGGTGAGCCCGATGACGTCGCCGGCCCGGTTGCGGATCGCCGAGATCCGGTGGAGCGTGCGCTCGATGCCGGCGCGGTTGTCCTTTCCGAAGGCGCCCACGCGGCTCGCGACGTGATGCAGGTCCTCGCGCGCCACGAATCCGTCCGAGATTCGAACCACCCGCTCCGGGAATCGCGCCTCCGGTTCCCGGCCCAGGTCGAGCACAATCTCCAGCAGCGTGTCGAGATCGGCCTGCAGTTCGATCTGCCGGCGAATCTCCGGCGGCAGGATTTCGAGCAGGAGGTCCAGGTTGTCGGTAATCCGGATCTGGTGGCTCGCGACCACCATCTGTCACCTCACCGGTTCGTTCTCGATGCCCCCGGGCGGCGAGCCTCAAAAAGACAAGGAGGAGAACCGCGCGGGTTCTCCTCCCGTCGAGTCCACCGATATCGGCGAAGCATCGCTACCATTATTATAGGTTTTCCCGCCCTGCCCTGCAACGGCTTCCTACTCCACCTCTAAAATCAGGCATTTCAGGTAGCGCGTCTCGGGCACCCCGAGCGAGACCGGATGGTCGCGCGCCTGGGACCGCCGCTCGGCGAGGCGCACCCAGCGGCCGGCGTCGCGGGCGGCGTCGAGGACCACGGCCTCCAGCATGGCCTCGGCAACGTGGTATGAGCACGAGCAGGTCACCAGCCATCCTCCCGGGCGCAGCACCTTGAGGGCCCTAAGGTTGATCTCCTTGTACCCGGCGAGACCGCCCTCGAGCGCGGCGCGCGTCTTCACAAACGCCGGCGGATCCAGGATGACGGCGTCGAACCGGGCCCGGGCGCGGTCCAGGCGGCGCAGCTCGTCGAAGGCGTTCGCCGTGACCACCCGGCACCGGTCTCCCACGCCGTTCAGCGCGGCGTGCCGGGCGATCGCGGCGGCGGCCCGCTCCGAGATCTCGACCGCGGTCACCTCCGCGCCCCGGCGGGCGGCGTGCACCGCCCACGCGCCGGTATAGGCGAAGACGTCGAGCACCTCGCCGCGGACGAGGCCGGCTGCGTACACGCGGTTCTCGCGCTGGTCGAGAAAGAAGCCCGTTTTTTGTCCGCCGGCCACGTCCACCACGAACGACGCGCCCGATTCGTCGATCGCCACCTCGATCGGGCCGTCACCGGCCGGCGCTTCCCCGGTCTCTCCGCCCCGCGGCGGAATCACCCACCCCGTTTCGCGGGGCAGCCCTTCGAGCCGGCGGACCGCGGGGTCGTTGCGGGCGTAGACGGAGCCGGCCCCGGTCAGCTCCAGGAGCAGCCGCGCGAGCATCTCCCGGCGGCGGTCCATGCCGGCGGTCAGCGTCTGCACGACGAGCGTGCCGGCGTACCGGTCGACGATCAGGCCGGGCAGCAGATCGCTCTCGCCGAAGACGAGACGGTACGCGGTGGTGTCGGCGACGACGCCGCGGCGAAACGCGGCCGCGCGCTCGAGGCGTTCGCGAAAAAAGGCCTCGTCCAGGTCGCGGTCCGAGGTGGTGAGCAGACGGACCGTGATGAGCGAGCGGGTGTTGAGAAAACCGGTGCCGAGGTGACGGCCGGCGGCGTCCAGCACCGTGACCGTCTCGCCGTCCTCCGCCTCGCCGACAAGACGCGCGATCTCGGCGCGGTAGACCCACAGGTGGCCGGCACGCAGCCGCGCGTCGCGCCCGGGGTGCAGCACCACGGCCGGGCGCTTCGAGGACCGTATCGGGAGGCGTCGCGTCCCGGCTCGCGCCTCGGGCCCAGTGGCAGCCCCACTGAGCTCGGCGGATTCAGAAGAGGCTGGTCTGGGCCGGCTGCGCCGCTGCCGCGGCACGGCGTTCTTCGTCCGCCGCTCCTCCGAATACGTGAATCTCGCCGAAGACGCCGTCGTAGCCGGGACGGATCGACACCTGCCCGTCGCGCACCCGACGCACGCCCTCGACCACGCGCGGCCGCGTCAGCCGCGCCAACTCCTCGAGCGGAACGTCGAGCAGCACGTGGAACTCGCCGCCGAGCGCCTGCACGATCTTGAAGTACTCCTCCCGCACTGCGCCCGTGCCGGGCTGCGAGCCGAACGCCGCGGCGATAATCTCCTCGAGCGGGATCAGGTTGCGGTACCGCACGCGGCCGTCCCCGCCCCCGCCCTCGGGCCGGTCCGCGAGCGCGTCGACGCGCGACATGACGCCGACCGTAACCGGCCGGCCGCAGCCGGGACACCGCCCGCCCGCCGTGCGCGTCTCCGACGGCGACAGCCGCTGCCCGCAGGCGCGGTGGCCGTCGAAGTGATACTTGCCCTCCTCCGGAAAGAACTCGATCGTGTAGAGGAAGCGCGCGCGGTCTTCGCCGCGCAGGACCCGCAGCATGTCCGCGTAATCGAGCGCGCAGTCGAGGACGTTCGCCTCGCGGCCCAGCTTGGCCGGCGAATGCGCGTCCGAGTTGCTGACCAACATGACCCCGTCGAGCTGGCTGAGCCGCCAGTTCATCGGCGGGTCGCTGCTCAATCCGGTCTCGACGGCCCGAATGTGGCGGGCCTGATCGCCGAAGCATTCCGATAGCGCGTCGAACCCCGAGTTGCTGCCGTAGAGGGAAAACCACGGCGTCCAAACGTGCGCCGGGATGATCATGCAGTCCGGGGAGATCTCCATCACGTACTCGACCAGTTTGTGGCTCGGCAGCGACAAGGTCGGCCGGCCGTCCGCCATCAGGCTGCCGAACCGCGCGAGCACGGCGTTGATGCGGTCCACGACCTCGAAGCTCGGCGCGAGGACGACGATGTGGATCTTGCGCAGCCGGCCGCCCTGCGGGTAGATGTTGCTGACCTCGACGGTCAGCATGAAGTGCTGCCCGCCGTACGTGAAGAGCCCTTGGCCGTTCGGCTTCAGCTTGGACTTGAGCTCCCGCAGCCAGACCGGATGGGTGAAATCGCCGGTGCCGACAACGGTGATGCCTTTGAAGCCGCACCACCTGGCGAGGTTTTCGACATCCATGTCCCGGCTGGTGGCGCGGCTGAATTTCGAGTGGAGGTGCAGGTCGGCAATCACCGGCATGTCAGATGGTTTCACGCGCCGGGAACCTTCTCCTCCGTCGGAGCGCGCTCACATCTGCGCGAGCATGCCCTGCACGAGCGCCAGCCCGACGACCGGCAGCAGCGCCGGCCGCCGCAGCGCCGCGGCGGCGAGCGTGCGCAGCAGCGGCAGAAAGAGCCGGGACTGATACTGCGTGTCGCCCGCGGCCTCGACGCTGGCCCGCACCGCCGGACTCGCGTGGATGAACCGCATCACCAGGTCGAGCTCGCGGTCGGCGAGCCGGTTGATCACACGGCGCCCGAGCGCGGTGAACGCGACCTCGCGCCCGAACGCGCGGCGCCAGCCGCGCTCGTACGCCTGCGCGGCCCGGCGGTCGCCCGCGGCGTACCGCGCCGCGGTGGTGCCGGCAAGACGTCCCGCGGTCATGGCGTAGTAGATGCCGCCGCCGGACGTCGCCTTCACCTGGCCGGCGGCGTCGCCGACAACGAGCACGCCGTCCCGCGCGGTGGGCGCGCCGGCCGTGAGCATCGGGATGCGTCCGCCGACCTTGCGCACGACCACGGCGCCCGCCGCCCGGCGGCGCAGCGCCGGGTGCGCGGCCAGCAGGCGCTCGAGGTACCGCACGGGCGCGTGCGGCGTCTCGCGCGGATCGACGGCCAGCCCGATGCGCGCGGTCTGCCGGTCGAGCGGCAGCAGCCACGCGAAGAACCCCGGTGCCGTGTCGCGGCCGAAAAACATCTCCGGGGTGTCCGCCTCGAGACCCCCGATGCCCCGCATCTCGTATTGGAGGCCGTTGGCGTACGTGCGCGCGAGGCGCAGACCGAGCGAGGCCGGCAGCCGGGGAGACGCGCCCTCGGCGTCGATCACTGTCCGGGCCTCGGCCTCGAACGTCCCGGCCCGGCCGGCGTAATCGCCCCGGACGCGCAGCAGATCGCCCCGGCGGGCCGCGTGCGTGACGCGCACGCCGGTCACGACCTCCGCGCCGGCGCAGGCCGCGCGCTCGACGAGCCACCGATCGAACCTGACGCGATCCACGACGTAGGAATCGGCGGAGGTCCGCCGGACGTGCACGACGACCCCGCCCGGCGAGTGAAAGACGGCCGCGCTCAGCGCATTGACGGCGAGGGCGGGCGGCAGGTCGAATTCCCGGAACGCGTGCAGGGAGAGCTTGCCGGTGCAATGCGTCGGGAGACCGACGCTGCGGTGTTCCTCGAGCAGGAGTGTACGAAGGCCCTGTCCCGCGGCGGCCCGGGCCGCTTCCGCGCCGCCCGGACCGGCACCCACGACGACGACGTCATAACGCATCATGGGGCTCTCATGGTTCGATGGCCGAGCAGGGCATTTCCTGCCCTGCTTCTAACGTTAGAGTGACCGGATGAGCCACGCGCGCCGAGCAGGCGTTCTCGCACGACTCTCCGCGGCCGGCGCCGCCCTGTTCGGCGCTCTCACCCTTGCCCTCGCGGCCGGACCGGCGATCCACGTGCACGCCGAGTCGGTCACCCCCGACAGCGTCCAGCGCGAGCGGCTGTCTTTTCAGGGCGCGGAGGAGCCGCACACGCCGCCGGCGCTCAATCGCGTGGACGCCTACCGCTACGCGGCCGACCTGACCGCCAACCTGAACGGCCGCCCCGATACCGTGCTCGTGCTGATCCCGGGCCTCAACTCCGGACCCAACACGCTCGACCTGCTCGCCCGGGCTCTCATCAGCCGCCGCCCCACGATGGAAGTGTGGATCGCGGAGCCGCGGGCCGGCATCCTCCAGGACCGCCGCGGAATCACGGCCGCCCTCGCCAACCGCAACCCCGACTTCGCCCTCGGCTATTACTACGGGGGCCTCGCGATCGACGGGCAGACGTTCAAAGCGCTCGATCCGAAGACGGTGCCGTCCGCGGCCTACTGGGGTCTCGATCTCAATCTCCGCGACGTCCGCGTCGTGGTCAACCAGGTACGGAAGCGCTTCCCCTACGCCCGGGTGCTGCTCGGCGGTCACTCCCTCGGCGCGATGTTCGCGGCGCTGTACGCGGGGTACGATTTCGGACGCCTGCCCGGCGCGGAGCCGATCGAGAACGTCGCCGGCAAGATCGAGCGATCGCCCGAGGCGGGCGCGCGCGATGTCGACGGCCTCGTCCTGATCGACGGCATCCCGCTTCACCTGCCGGTCTCGCTCCAGCCCTCGCAGTACCTCGAGGGCCTCTCGATCCCGCTCATCGGAAAGGTTCCGGGGATCAACGCCCTGCTGGCCGCGGACCCGAGCAAACGCGTCAGCCCCTTCACCGATACGTCGAGCATCGCGCGCACGCAGGACAGCATCCTCTTCGACACGGTCGCGGTGTACGCGTACCTCAGGCCGGACGCGTCGAGCCGGCTGCCGGGCTACCCGCGCAACGGACTGCCCATCACGAACGAGGCGCTGCTCGGCGCCGTGCTCTCGGACCAGATGGAGCCCGACATGTTCATCCGGGCGTCGATCGGCAGCCCTCTCGGCAGCTTCGACCGGATGCCCGATCCCGCCGGCATTTCGCCGAACGGCCTGCTCAAGCTGTCGACCGGCCGTCCCGTCCCCGGGCAGACGCTCATCCAATGGATTCCGTACGACCGTAGCACCCCGCGCGGCCTCGTCGATCTGCGCGCGCTCGAGGGGGCGATCCTCCGGCCGGACGGGGATTTCACGGCGTGGTACATGCCGTGGCGGCTCGTGCTCGATCTGGGGTTGTCCCTGAACCTCGACACGAGCGGCGAATTCGCCCGGCAGTACGTGAGCCTGACGCAGATGCAGTACGTGGACCTGCCGATCCTGCTGCTCGGCGCGGGACGCGGCCTCATCCGGTCGCCGAAACTGGCGAGCTTCTACCTGGACCATACGGCCACGCCGCGCAGCCGCATCCGCATCGCGATTTTCCCGCAGTACTCGCACCTCGACATCGAGGACGCGGTCGACAACCAGGCCGTCGGCGCCATCCTCAACTGGCTCCCGTCCGTGGGCCGCCGGGCGGCGCCGTGACCGCCCCCGCGCGACTTTCCGGGCCGGCCCGCCGGAACTTTCGCCGTCGCGGGGGCGTTGTTGGCAGCATGAGACTGCGGCGCGTCCTGACCGCGATCGCCGCCGCCGCGCTCGCGGCCGCGGGCCTGATCCCGCCGGCGCCGGCCGGGGCGGACGACTGCGCGGTGCCCGCGTTCCGGTACCGGCACGGCGTCGTCGCCTTCAGCGAGCACGGCAGCACGGTCGACGTCCGCGTCGAGATCGCGGACACCGAGCAGGCACGCGAGGTCGGCCTGATGTGCCGGCGCGCGCTCGACCCGGATGCCGGCATGCTGTTCGTCTTCGCGGACCTCACCCGCGAGCCGTTCTGGATGAAGAACACGCTGATCCCGCTCTCGATCGCGTTCCTCGACAATCGCTGGCAGGTCGTCGGCCTCTTCGACATGCGCGTGGCGCCGAACCCCGCCGACCCGCCGCCCGGCGACCTCTGGGCGCCGACCAAGTCGTATCGCTACGCGCTCGAAGTGAACCAGGGGTTTTTCAAAGCGCACGGCCTCGACGGGCGCGCGCAGGTCCGCTTCACGCCGAGCGACCCTCCCAAGCCATAAGCGAACCTCGTCTGGCCTCAAAACCGCGCTTCTATATCGAGGAACCGCGCAAAATCGCGTATTTTCGACGATTTTTGTCGAAAATTGCTTGATGGGCCGCGATGCAACCTGCTATTATGAATGACGCCGCGCACGCCCACGTCCGGGAGGCCTGAATGAGCGAATCCGCCATCACCCTGCCGTCCTTCGGCGGCTTGGAGTCGCTGCTGCTGTGGCTGGTCCTTGCCGCCGCGGCCGCCGCCCTCCTTTATGGATGGTGGCTCAGCGCACGGGTCCTCCGCCGCAGCGCCGGACCGGCGTCGATGCAGAACGTCGCCGCGGCGATTCAGGAGGGCGCCCGCGCCTATCTCACCCGGCAGTTCCGGACGATGGCGCTGTTCATCGTCCTGATCACGATCGCCCTCTACGTCCTGTACCGGCCGATCTACACGAATCCCGCCCTGTCGGTCGGCATCGCCCTCGCCTTCCTGATGGGCTGCCTCGCGAGCTACGGCGCGGGCTCCGTCGGCATGCAGCTCGCCGTCCGCGGCAACGTGCGGACCGCCTATGCCGCGACACGCGGCTTCCGCGAGGCGCTCGAGACGGCGTTCCAGGCCGGCACCGTCTCCGGCATGTTCACCGTCGGACTCGGCCTCCTCGGTGCCACGATCATCTTCGTCATCTTCCGCGGCGACGCCACGCGCGTGCTCATCGGATTCGGATTCGGCGGGTCGCTCGTCGCGTCGTTCATGCGGATCGGCGGCGGGATCTACACGAAGGCGGCCGACGTCGGCGCCGACCTCGTCGGCAAGGTCGAGGCCGGCATTCCGGAAGACGACCCCCGCAACCCCGCGACGATCGCGGACAACGTGGGCGACAACGTCGGCGACTGCGCCGGGATGGCGGCCGACGTCTTCGAATCGTACGAGGTCACGCTCGTCGCCGCGATCATCCTTGCCGCCGGCACGCTGCTCGACGCGCGCTTCCGCGCGACGTACGGCGCCGCCGCGGGCGGCTTCGCGCTCAAGCTGATCCTCTTTCCGCTGCTGGTCCAGGCGATCGGCGTCTTCGCGTCGATCATCGGCACCTGGGCCGTGCGGGCGCGCGAGGAGGAACGCGACCCGATGCGCCCGATCGCCCGCGGCTTCTGGGTCGCCAGCGCGGCCGCGGTCGCCGGCTTCGCCGCGGTCAACGCCCTGTACCTCACGGACCCGCGCACGGGCGCGCCGGACTGGCGGTTCACGTTCGCGACGCTCACCGGCCTCGTGCTCGCGGGCGTCATCAGGTGGCTCACCGACCAATACACGAGCGCCAACCACCGGCCGGTCGGCGAGATGGCGTACGCCACGAAGACCGGGCCGGCGACGCTCATCCTCTCGGGGCTCGGCTTCGGCCTCGAGTCCTCCGTGTGGGCGATCCTTGCGATCGCGGCGACGATCCTCGCCTCGTTCACGATCTTTCAGGGCGACGTCGCCCTCGCCGGCTACGGCATCGCGCTGTCCGGGCTCGGCCTCCTCACCGTCACCGGGTACATCCTGGCGATGGACACGTTCGGGCCGATCGTCGACAACGCGAACGGCATCTTCGAGATGTCCGGCGTGGGCGGCGAGGAGCCCGGCCGCATCATCGCGCACCTCGACCAGGCCGGCAACACGACGAAGGCCCTCACGAAGGGCTTCGCGATCGCGACCGCGGTGATCGCCGCGACGGCGCTGTTCCGGTCGTTCGTGGACCAGGCGCATCTGCTGCCCGCGGCCGCGTCGTTCGGCACGACGCTGTCGCAGGCGGGGGAGGCGGCCACGACCGCCCTCGAGCGCGTGGGCATCCAGGTCAACCTGCCGCTCGTCTTCATCGGCATGCTGATCGGCGGTGCCGTCCCGATGCTCGTCTCCGCGTTCCTGATCCGCGCCGTCGGCCGGTCCGCGTTCGACGTCGTGGAAGAGGTCCGCCGGCAGTTCCGGACGATCCCGGGCATCATGCAGGGCACCGCCCGGCCGGACTACCAGCGCTGCGTCGACATCGTCACGCGCGCGGCGCAGCGGGAGCTGCTGGCCCCCGCGGTCGTCGCGATCTCCGCCCCGGTCATGGTCGGGATCGGGCTCGGCGCGGCGCCGCTCGGGGCGTTCCTCGCCGGCGCGATCCTCACCGGCCAGCTCATGGCCGTCTTCATGGCCAACACCGGCGGCGCGTGGGACAACGCGAAGAAGAAGATCGAGGACGGCTTCCTCGGCGGCAAGGGCACGGAGTACCACAAAGCCGGCGTCATCGGGGACACGGTCGGCGATCCGCTGAAAGATACCGCCGGCCCGGCCCTCAACCCGCTCATCAAGGTCATGAACCTCGTGAGCATCCTCATCGCGCCGGTCGCGATCCTGCCGATCGGCTGGGGGGTGCGCGCGCTCGTGGTCGCCCTGACCCTCGCGCTGATGGCGTGGGCGGTGGCGATGAACCGCCGCAGCTCGGTCAGCCCCGAAGACATGGCCGCGGCGGCGCGGGGCGTTGCGGAGCCGGGATGACCGCGCAGCGCGTGGACCGGACGCCCGCCGACGCCCTCGCGCGCAAGGCCGAGGAGCTGTCGGCGCTGCGGAAGATCAGCCGCGCGATCGGCGCCGCGCTCGATCTCGACACGACGCTCACGCTCATTACCCGCACGACGGCGGAAGTGATGCGCGTCGACAGCTGCTCGATCTACCTGCTCGACGCCTCGCGCGAATACCTCGTCCTCAAGGCGACGACGGGGCTCGCCGCCGAAGCCGTCGGCCGCGCGCGCCTCCGTTTCGGCGAGGGCCTGACGGGCTGGGCCGCCGAGCACGGCGAGGCGGTCGCGTCGAGCAACGCGACCGCGGATCC
>Ga0070731_10000763_pt1 | contig 38710 bp, 34 predicted proteins | sample Coa_R1_2_FD_66448 | JGI IMG/M metagenome (GOLD analysis project Ga0070731, IMG submission 66448) | Surface soil microbial communities from Centralia Pennsylvania, which are recovering from an underground coalmine fire - Coalmine... | ecosystem: Environmental > Terrestrial > Soil > Unclassified ...
TTCATCAGCTTGTTTTACCTGTTGCAGTACAACCGGCAGCTCTTCGATTTTGCGCACGACTATCTGTGGGAAAGCCTGATCATGCTGGATGCGCTCGTCGTCTTCTGGCTGTGGGTTTATGGAATCCGCCGTTCTCAGGCCGTACCGGCGTGACCGATCGTCCACAGCTTCGCTTTCTGCTCCGCGGATCCCTCCTTTTGATCGGCATTCTGTCGGTGTGGTGGTTCGCATTGCGGACGCCATTGCTCGCGGCGCTTCGGGTGCTGGAGGAAACCGCCACTCCCGCAGCGATCTCCGTCAATGAATCGGGTGACTGGGATTTCCGGATGCCCGTGAACGACATCCATCAGGAACCGACTGGCCTCGTCAAGGTCAACCACGTCGAATTCACCATGCCGCGCTCGGATGTGACGCTGTTCACGTTTAGCCTTCCGGTCTTCTGGGCGATGCTGCTAGCGGCGCCGTTCAGGCGGGTCCCCATATACGGGCTGTTGTGCGGCAGTTTCGCAATGATGTTGTTCGAGGTCCTGCTTTTGTTCTCAGCGGTCGAGCTGAACACGCAGGCGATGGTCGCACACTGGCATCCGGCGGGCGACGTGTGGTGGAAGTGGTGGCGTCAATTCGCCGGTTATCTGGTGACCGGAGTGGCGCCGTTTTTTGCGCCGGTGTTCCTCGCCATTGCTCTCAGCCGTGAGCTACGCAGCACGATTTTGCAGTTCGCAGGTCCTGCGAAGAAGCGATCGCCTCAACGAGCCAAGCGCCGGGCCGCGGCCAAAGCTTAAACGATTGTCCGCGGACGGCGCCGCAGAAAGAACATGCCGCTGACGGCGACCAGAATCGCCAGCAACGCTAGTGGTCCCGGCTCAAGCGTGGGCGCAGGCACCACGGAGCAGTTGTTCGCTCCCAGGCTAATGCAGCCCGGGCCGCTCAGGGTGAGCACTCCACTTCCCGATGGGGCAGCCTGAGTGAAGAAAACAACGTAGGAGTATTGGACTCCGGCCTGTAGCGTGGCTGAGATCGTAGTCGTGGGGATATTGAATTCGCCAGCGAAAAAATTTGAGAGGGGAGTGGTGGGAACTCCTCCGGACGGAGCAAAAGTGCCCGTGAGCAAATAAACCAGATTGTCGAACCCGGGCGTGTTCATCGATGCGGAGTAAGTGCCAGTCGTTCCTACGTAGAACGTTCCCAGTGCGTATGGAAACGCTGGCGAATAGAAGGTAAAGTTCGAGGTTTGGGCACCAAAAAAAACGGGCTGCGGGAACTGGCTTTCAACGCCGATCGTCCAGTTAAGGGTTATCGGCACAGTATCCGCAAACGCCGCGCCGGAAAAGACGAGAGTTGCTCCTACTGCAAGAACCGCACTTCTGAAGTTTGTCAGAATCGATCTTGTGGACATTTTTTGGTTGTCAGTGCACTCCCATGTGCAATTTTGTTTAGTATACACGCTACGCACGAGCCAACTCGGAAAAATTGCAAAGAAAAATGTATGCGGCGAGTTTTCCACAGGCCTGGGGACGTGGATTCATGAAATAGCACGCCTTGCGCGTTCCACCACCCCCACCCGATACTCTCAGCTATGGCCCTTTTGTCCCGCCGGAGCTTCTGCCAGGTCCTGGCTGCGGCGTCCGCGCAAACCCCACCAAGACCTCGCCGGATCGACGTTCATCATCACATCCTCCCTCCCGCTTACGTCTCCGCTATTGGAAATGCCGCCATTGGAGCCGCTTCGGGAAGCCCCGGCGCTCCAAAATGGTCGGTTCAGTCGTCGCTGGAAATGATGGACCATCTGGGGATCCAAACCGCCATTACCTCTTTGTCCTCCCCCGGGATCCGTTTGAACGATGCCGGTACGATCCAGCGCGTCGCCCGCCTCTGTAACGATTTCGCCAAACAGATGGCCACGGATCACCCCACCCGGTTCGGCCTGTTCGCGTTCCTGCCCCTCCCCGACATCGCGGCGAGCCTGGAGGAAATCCGCTACGCCTTCGACCAGCTAAGAGCCGACGGCATTGCGCTCCATACCAACTATCAGGATCGCTACCTCGGCGATGCCCACTTCACTCCTCTTTTCAGCGAGCTGAACCGGCGGAAGGCCGTCGTTCACGTTCATCCCACGCTGTGCCAGTGCATGCTTGGTGTGCAGCCCGAAATCCCCCCGGCCCTGATCGAGTTTCCCCACGACACCACCCGGACCATCACCAGCCTGCTTTACAACGGCGTCTTTCAGCGGAACCCGGATGTCCGATTCATCTTCTCCCATGCCGGCGGAACACTCCCGTTCCTGGTCAACAAAATCGGATCGAACGCCGCCTTCGTTTCGCGACTTGGTCCGAACGGCTGGCGACCGATCGTCCAAAGCCTGTATTACGACACCGCTCTTTCCGGAAATCCGCAATCCATGGGAGCTTTGCTGAGCCTGGTCGATCCGTCTCACGTTCTGCTCGGAACCGATTATCCGTTTGTGTCCGAAGCCCGCGCCAAATCTGAAATCGACGGCATCCAAGTCTCCTCCGCCGATACCCTGCGGCGAATCCAGCGGGACAACGCCGCCCGGCTTTTTCCGCGTCTGGGTCCGTAACATCGCCGAAACTTCCGGGAAAGAACGGGGTTAGCGTAACGATGTCCCAGTGTGAACATCAAACTACAGTGTCCAAACTTGCCCCCGTGGCCTAGCCCAATGGAAGGATAAACGTGAAATGAACCTGAACCGATCCCTGCTCTACTGTGTGCTGGCGATCCCGCTAGCCGTTCCTTTGACAATGCCCCTCGAAGCGCAACCTCAAATCGGCGGAGGGACCTGCACCTCATCGACGCTCAACGGGACCTACTCGCTGACCCTGTCGGGCCGCGACGTCGGTTCCTCCGTTGCGTTTTCCAACATCGTCCAGGGCGTGGGTCTGGCCACCTTCGACGGTCTGAGCAAAGTCACCTTCACCCTGACCAATAACACCAACAAGGCGTTCGGCGTCGCGCAGACTCTGTCCGGCACTTACAGCCTCCAGTCGAACTGCATCGGCGCTATCAGCATTACCAGCGGCGACACGGCGAGCTTCATCCTGGGCTCCTTCAATTCGGGGACGAATTTTTTTGTCACCGGGCAGGATGGGGTCTACTCGTTCATCGGCAATGGCAACACCCAGCCGACCGCAACTTGCTCGGCGGCTCAGCTCAACGGAACCTATGCCTTCAACGGGAACGGATTCGCGTTGAACTCCAACGTAATCTCAGGCGTCAATTACATCTCTGGCCTGGTGTTCTTCGACGGAGTCGGAACCGCCAGCGGTCAATGGTACGTTTCACCATCTTCTTCTACCGGCTCCACGCTAACCACCGGAACCTTCACCGTGAGTTCCAACTGCACCGGAACCGCGACGCTTACCGATTCGTCCGGCAATGCCTATGCCCTGACCATCACGATCACCAACGTGACCAATGCCGGCGCCGGAACCAACTTCATCTTCGGCGGCTCTAACGCGAAGCTCATGTTTTCGGCCACTGGGAGGACTTTATGAATCGGGTGCACACGAAGAACTTCCTGACACTGGGCTCCTGCCTGCTCGCAAGCGCTTTCCTTGCGGAGGCGCAGACAGCAACTTCCGTCACCTGTACCGCTGCAACACTCAGCGGAGTCCATTCGATTGCTCTCGGCGGCCGAAATCTTTCCTCCACCGCCACGCTGTCCAACGTCCTGGTAGCGACCGGTACGGCAACCTTCGATGGCGTCAGCGCCGTTACCCTTAACTTGACCGTTAATACCAATCAGACGGCCGGTGCCGTTCAGACCTGGTCAGGAACCTACAGTCTTCCGTCCAACTGTCTCGGCACGATGACCATCGCCACCGGCGACGCGGCGAGTTTTACACTGATTCCCTTCAATTCAGGAAAGAGCTTCACCATCACAGGCCAGGACGCGACCTATAGCCTCACAGGGACTGGGTCGCCGGCTCCCACAACCTGCATAACCGCGTCGTTATCGGGCGCCTATGCATTCACCGGAAACGGGTTCATTCTTTCGGCCGGCTCGGTCGGTGGAGTCAATGGGATCTCGGGCCTTCTCCAGTTCGATGGCGCCGGATCGGTCACATCCGGCAGTTGGACGATCACAACGAGTGGTGTTTCGGTCACGGATACCGTCAGCGGCAAGTACACCATCACCGCCGCCTGCACTGCTACCGCAACTCTGACCGATAATAATGGTGTTCCCTATACGGCTTCCCTCGCCCTGACCTCGGCGGATGGAGCCAACTTCGGAATGTCGCTGGCGACCGCTACCAGCACTTTCACAATCAATGGCCATTCGACGTTCACGTATCCTGGCCTCGCCGTCGAGCAAGCCGCGGGAGCGTCCCTGACCACTCCTCCGGGCAGCATCTTCAGCATCTATGGCTTCAACCTTTCAACCGGCGTCGCCCCGGCTACCGGATTCCCGCTTCCCGCGAACCTCTCTAACGCGAAGGTAACGGTGAACGGCGAGACCGCCCCGCTGTACTACGTGAGTAACAAAGCCCTGGGCGCTGAAGGCCTGATCAATGCGATCATGCCCTACGACATCCCGCCTGGCGTCGTGCCTCTGGTCGTGACCAATGGAACGACGGCCAGCAATGCCGTTGCGATCAACATCCCGGCCACGCCGGTTCCCGCGATATTCACCTACGGGACTGCGCACGCGGAAGCGCAGAATCTCCCCAGCTACGCGCTGAATTCGGACACTTCACCGGCGAGCGTCGGCGACACCGTTGTCGTGTATTTCACCGGTGGCGGCCCGGTCCTGAATCAAAGCCAACTTGCCGCCAATCAGCCGACGCCAGCCGCTCGCTTCGACGTGAGCAGTACCAACAGCGCAACCATCGCCGGAGTCCCCGCCACGATCGACTTCATCGGTTTGGTGCCCACGGCGATTGCCGGCTTCTATCAGGCCAACATCGTGATCCCGAAAGTAGCCGCCGGGGACCGTAACCTGGTCCTCACCATCGGCGGCAAAGCTTCGAACACGGTGGTTTTGTCCATTAAGTAACGAAGCGCTCGTCCTGTCAGAAGCGGCACGAACTCGCCGCTTCTGACAAGAATCTGACATCAGTGCCGCGTCTTCAGAGCCACTATTTCAGCCACTTAGAACGGCGAGGCGATTGCCTGTCTGCCGCGTATGAATATAAACTCCACCTCTAACTCCACCGACTCCTATATTCAATCGCTGCTAAACAACTCGACGCTCGCGGGCGTGTCCCTGGGCACTTCCGGCAGCGCGATCGCGTCGACCACGGCGCCAGGATCCCAGAACGACGGTTCCCAGCTTTCCCCGTTGGCCGAACTTCTCAGCACGCTTCAGCAACTGCAGCAGCAGAACCCCACGCAGTATGAGCAGGTGACCGCGCAGATCGCTACCAACCTGCAAACCGCGGCAAACACCGCCCAGTCTGACGGCAACTCATCGCAAGCGAGCCAGCTAACTCAACTCGCCTCCGATTTTCAGACTGCGTCCCAGACCGGTCAGCTCCCCAATATTCAGGATCTGGCCCAGGCGGCCGGCGGCCATCATCACCACCATCACCATTCGCACGGTCAGTCCGCGGCGCAACCCGGCACCCAGACGAACGATCCTCTGAACCCGATCTCAATTATCGACAGCACGCTCGCCGGTTCAAGCAGTTAGAATCGAAGGCCCTAAGAAAGCGGAACCGCGATGATCGGCGTGGTGGTTGGACTCGCCGATCCCGCTTCGGGCTCGATGGTAACGGCGACAACGGCCAGCGTCGAAACGTCCACCGGACCGGGAAGCAGATGGAACGCAGAACCTGGGCCTGTCGCCTGGAACAGTCCCGCGGGTCGTGGCGCGCCGCCTTTCGGGATCAGCCACATCTCAAAAATCTTCCCCGGATCCAGCGCCGGGAGATTTGCGGAAATCAGCAGCACACCGCTGCGCGGATTTACGAAGACATTTCCGCGGGGCCCTTTGCTGAAACCGACCTGCTGTGTTTCGGGCTGATTCAAGAAACTCAAAGCCTGCGACATCGTGTCGCGCTGCGCGGAAACCTGCATCAGAGTGCGCCGCGCCTCCGCCAGTTCGCTGGCGCGATGCCGCTCCTGCACGCTTAGCCACAGCGCCACCACCAGCATGCACGCCGCCGCCAGCGCCGCGGCCCATCCCCATCCGGTTCGCTCGACGCCGACGCTGGCCATCAGTCGACGTTTCAGCCGCCTGCGTGGCGCAGCGGCGGCGGTTGAACTGAGCAGCATCGTGTTGATCACCAGCGCGTCGTTCAAACTACGTTTACAGACCTCGCAGCCGCGAGACAGATGCGCCTCGGCTTCATCCCTTTCCTCGCCATCGAGGACGCCCAGCGCGTAGAGTTCGTACAGGTCTTTTAACTCTTCGCAAGTCATGCGATGGCCACCCCGGCAAGCTCTTCGCGCAGTGCCTTTAACGCGCTGCGAACCCAGGTCTTTACGGTGCCCAGCGGCTGCTTCATGCGCTCCGCCATTTCGGTCTGCGAGAGCCCCTCGAAGTACGCGAGCTCAATGACCATCCGCTGGTTGGGGCTCAGTTTTTCGAAGGCGCTCTTCAGCCTTCGTGTACGATCCATGCTGAGAGCGCTGTCTTCAAGATCGGAAAACAGCGCCGGGTTTTCCATTCGATCCAGTTCCAGCGAACTGGCCGACATCCGGCCGTCGATGGAGCGCAGATAATCGATCGCCCGGTTTCGCGCGACGGTCAGGATCCACGGGCCCAGCGATCCGCGCTGCGGGTCGAAAGACTGGGCGCGGTTCCAGACCCGGAGAAAAGTTTCCTGAACCAGATCCTCCGCCGCGGCCGTGTTTCGAACGATGCGGTAAATGAGTGAAAACGTCAGGCGCCCGTAGCGATCGTAAAGATCGGACATGGCGTGCGGCTCGCGGGCCTTAAGACGCCGGGCCAGGTCGGCATCGTCTTTAAAACGCAGGAGAACTTGTAGCAGGCCGAACGCGAGCGCCGCCAGCAGGATCTGCAAAATCTTCATCTACTTGCGCCCATTCTAATCACCTATACGATGTGCGCGCCTCCGACGGATTATAACGCATGTAATCAGGAGTGATCCGCGGAAGGAATTCGCAGCCGAAATGGACTGGTCTAGACTAATAATGACGTGTCTCGCTGTTGCTTTCTGCTCTTGTGTTCGTTGCCGTGTGCCTTTGCCGCTGGACCAACCGCGGCCGCGCTGGCGAAATCGATTCGCGAAGCCGGGCTGGATCCGGAGCAATGTTATCGGGTACGCGATCTCAGCTTTCAGAAAGAAGACATACGCGTTTATCTCACCGACGGATATCTGATTTTCTCGAAGGCCGTCAACGGAGTGCGCCGGGGAGCCGTGTTCGCCGCCGAGGTGGAAGGAGGCGATGGAGAAGTGCTGCTGCTGCCTCCGAACCGCGGTGAGCGGCAATCGCTGGCTCTATTCACGAACTCGGCCAACCTGGACGAGCATTTTCAGGCGGCCCTGATGATTTTCACCGACGGCGGGACGCAACTGCTGGATCGCATCATGAAGGACGGCGAGGGAAAAAAGGCGCCGGAAGTGGGTCCCGCGATGGCCGAGAAGTGGGGGCCGGTGCTGATGAATATTCAGAACGGGTTCCAACTCCGCATCCTGACGGACGTACTCGGTCCCACGCAGGACAGCGGGATGACGTTCCTGGCCATGAGCGGCCGCCAGGCCGGAACCTTCGATGTGCTGTTCGATCCGCGGTCGCGCGAACAGATCATGGCGGGGCAGCTTTCCGAGCGCGAGGGGCGGATCGCCTACAACGTGTGGACCAGCTTTGCGTCGCGCAGCAATCGCAACGGCTCGGCCAAACCGCAAGAGCCCTGGTTCACGCTGGGGAATTACCGGATTGACGCCTCGGTGGAAACCGATCTGCGCATGAAGGCGACGTCGCGCATCCAGGTCCGCGTGGGACCGCGGGAGCTGCGCGGTTTTCCCTTCGACATTTCCAAGGCCATGCATGTGACGGCCGCGCGGATCGATGGAACACCGGTGGAATTGTTCGAGCAGGAATCCGTTCGGGGCCAAGCCATGCAGTACGGCGATAACCAGGTATTTCTCGTGGTGGCGCCGGAGACGCTGGCGGCGGGCAGCGAGCACGAGTTCGAGTTCGAGCACGAAGGCGCGGTGATCGCCAAGGCGGGGCCCAGCGTGTATTTCGTCAATTCGCGAGCAAGCTGGTATCCCAGGTTTGGGCAGAGTTTCTCGATCTACGATCTGACATTCCACTATCCGAAGCGCCTGACGCTGGTGACCGCAGGCGACCAGATGGAAGACCGGACTGAAAGCGAGACGCGCATCACCCGCTGGCGAACTCCAGTGCCGATCCGCATGGCGGGCTTCAACCTGGGCGATTACGAAAGAGTGACCGGCGACGCGCCCGGATTTACGATTCAAGTCTATGGCAACCGGCATCTGGAGTCGGCGCTACAGCCAAAGCCGGCCGCGCCGCCGGTAATTTCAGCGCCGTCGGGCCCGTCGCGTCTGGCCGGCCGCATGCCGTCGCTGCCCGTTCAGGCTCCCACTCCACCCGATCCGCGCGCGCGTTTGCGCGCCGTGGCGGCGGACGTTTCCTCGGCGCTCGAGTTTTTCTCGGCCAGTTTCGGCGCTCCCGCAATGAAGACACTGACAGTGGCGCCAATCCCGGGCACCTTCGGACAGGGATTCCCAGGGCTGGTATATCTTTCAACGCTGTCGTATCTCGACCCCAGCCAGCGTCCGATGGTAGTGCGCGATCAGGAACATCAGGTGTTTTTCTCCGAGCTGATCGAAGCCCACGAGGTGGCGCACCAGTGGTGGGGAAACGTGGTGACGACTAATTCCTACCAGGACGAGTGGCTGCCGGAAGCGCTTTCGAGTTATTCGGCGCTGATGTGGCTGGAGCGCAAGAAGGGTCCGAAGGCCGTGGATGAAGTGCTGGAGGCGTATCGCGAGCATCTGACAAAGGAGATAGAAGGACGGACGTTGGAATCGGCCGGACCGATCACCTGGGGAGTACGGTTGGAGTCGACCGGAGTGCATGACGCATGGCGGTCGATCACGTACGAGAAAGGTGCCTGGATTTTCCACATGCTGCGCCGGCGGATGGGCGATACCGCGTTCCTGAAGATGCTCTCGGAAATGCGGCGGAGATACGAATTTCGCTCGATTTCGACCGACGACTTCCGCGCCCTCGCGAAGGAGTTCTTGACAGGCAAAGGCACCGCCGGCGTGATCGACGGATTCTTCGACAATTGGATATATTCCACCGGAATTCCGACGTTGAAGGTGAAATATTCGGTGAAGGGCGTGGCCCCGTCGCTTCGAGTTTCGGGAACGGTAACGCAAACCGGCGTCGACGACGATTTCGCGGCGGAGGTGCCAGTGCAGATTCAATTTGCGAAGGGAGCTCCGCAGACGGTGTGGGTGCACGCGTCCAGTGATGCGGCCGGGTTCTCGGTAGTAGTGAAGCAGGCAGTGGTGAAGGTGGGGATTCCCGGGAGTGTGTTGGCGAAGAAGTAGGTTATCGCGACATCAGGTGCAAGCCCAGCCGTTTGCCGATCGCATGGCCCGTCTGACAGGTGAGATTATTCCAACTGCTTGTGGAAGCGGAGGACGCTTAGCCACAGAATCGTGACCCCGAAGATCGCCAGCGCAACCATCTGCGGCCATAGCGCCGCGACGCCCGCGCCTTGGAGGAAGACTCCGCGGACGATTTCCATGAAGTAGCGCACCGGATTCACGATCGTCAGCCATTGGGCGACTTGCGGCATGTTGCGGATCGGGAACGTGAAACCGCTCAGCATGAAAAAAGGCTGGAAGAACAGGCCAGTCGCCATCATGGCTTGTTGCTGCGTGCGTGAAACGGTCGAAATAAACAGTCCAGCTCCGAGCGTCGTTAGCAGGAACAGCAGCGTGGTCGCGAAGAGCAGCCAGAAATTGCCTTGAAATGGAACGTGGAACACCAGCAGCGCCGCGGCGAGGACCAGTAGCATGTCCCAGATGCCGACGAAGACGAAGGGCAGCGTCTTGCCGATTATGAGCTCCGATGCGCGGATGGGGGTGACCATCAACTGCTCCATCGTGCCGATCTCTTTTTCGCGGACGATTGCCATAGCCGTCAGCGACAGCGTGACGATCGTGATGATGTTGACGATCACGCCCGGGATGAAGTAGTTGCGGCTGCGCAAATCGGGGTTGAACCAGACGCGGGTACGGGAGGTGACCTGCGGCACGGACGCGTGAACGGCGCCCCCGGCGTCCTCGGTGGCCACCACCATTTTCGAGCGCTGCTGATTCTGCATGGCCTCGTTCGAATAACGGGCGATTGTCTGGCTGGCGAATCCGGAAACGATGGAGGCGGTGTTGGAATTGGTGCCGTCGAGCAGAACCTGTACGCTGGTCGCCCGGCCGCGTTTCACGTCCTTGGCGAATCCTGGGAGCACTCGGACAACCGCGTCGACCTGGCCTCGATCCATCATGCGCTGCATGGCGGGTTCGTTGTCGGGCATGCCGGCGATGTCGAATCGTCCCGAACCCTGAAATTCGGAAAGCAGCTCCCGGCTTTCCGTAGTCCGGTCCTGATCCATCCACGCGATTTTGGCGGAGTCGACATCCAGGCTGGCGGCGTAGCCGAAGACGAGGAGCTGGATCAGCGGCGGGATGAACAGCATGGAGCGCATGCGCGGGTCCCGCAGAGCCTGGATGAATTCCTTGCGAACGATGCAGCGGAGTCTTTGTCGCATGCTTATGCCACCTTCTGGCGAAGTTTTCGGGTCGCGAAATAGAAGACGACGGCGCCGTAGCCGATTAAGAGAAGCAGATTGAACCACAGAAGCTGCACGCCGATGCCTTTCAGGAAAATGCCGCGGGCCACTTCCATGAAGTAACGCGCGGGGACGAATAGCGAAATCACCTGAATGATGCGCGGCATGCTGCCAATGGAATAAATGAATCCGGAGAGCAGAAACGCAGGCAGAAATGAAATCAGCGATCCCATCTGGTACGCCATGAGCTGCGAGCGGAACATGGCCGAGATCATAATGCCCAGCCCGAGCGCGCCGAACAGGAAGATGGCGCTGGAGACCAGCAGCAACATCACGCTGCCTTTCAGGGGAACCCCGAAAACGAAGACGCCGATCAGAATCGCGATGCCAAGATCCGCGGCCCCCACCAAAAAGTAGGCCGAGATTTTGCCGAGCGCGATTTCAGAGGGCCGGGCAGGGGTCGAGAGAAGCTGCTCCATCGTGCCGTTTTCCCATTCGCGTGCGATGGTGAGAGAGCTCAGGTTGGCCGCAATGATCATCACGATGACGACGATTAGTCCCGGGACGATGAAGTTTCCGGAAAGCAGATCGGGGTTGTACCAGACGCGGACCTGCGGGCTGACGGTGGCGGGGACACCGCCCATGGCCGTCTGAATCGGCACTTGCAGGGACTGCGAATACATTGCGACAACGCCCTCGGCATAGCCTTGCGCGATGGCCGCCGTGTTCGAATCGCTGCCATCGAGGAGAATTTGCACTTGGGTGGGACGCTTCAGCGCAATATCTTTCGCAAAGTCTCTCGGGATAATCAGGCCAATCAGGCAGCGGCGCTGGTCGACGGCCTGCTCGATCGGACGATAGGCGTGAACTTGCTCGACGATCTCGAAATAGCGCGAGCCTTGAAATTCGCGGATCAAGTCGCGGCTTTGTGGTGTCTGATCGATATCGTAGACGAAGGTCGGAATGCGATCAACGTCCAGGCTCAGGGCCCAGCCGAAGATCAGCAGCATGACCAGAGGCTGGAGCAGCGCGGCGAATAAGCTTTGCGGGTCGCGAAGGATGTGGAGCACCTCCTTGCGGGCCAGCGCGCGAGTACGGCGGAAGTTCATGCGGCGGGCGCCTCCGTTTTCTCTTCTTCTTGTTCGATGTAGCCGACAAATACGTCTTCCATGGAAGGCACGATCGAATCCAGCACCAGCACCGTGATGCCCCGCTGTTTCAGCGTCTGATAAATCTCGGGGACAGCCGTTGCGGGATCATCGACTTTGATGTGAAGGCCACCGCCGAAAACGGCGACGTCGACGATCCCTTTGTGATTTTCGAGAGCGGTCACACTGCCCAGCAGATCTGACGTTTCGAGATTGAACAGATGGCCGGAGCCGAGCGACTGCTTCAGCTCCGCCGGCGACCCGAGCGCGATCACGCGTCCGCCGTACATCAATGCGACGCGATGACAGTATTCGGCTTCGTCCATATAATGCGTGGTGACGAAAACGGTGTGGCCGGCATCGGAGAGCTCGTAGATGAGATGCCAGAAGCCGCGGCGCGCGATGGGATCGACACCGCTGGTGGGTTCGTCGAGAAACAGAATGGGCGGCTCATGCAGGATCGCGCAACCCAGCGCCAGGCGCTGTTTCCAGCCCCCGGACAGCGTACGCGTCATGTCCTTACGCTTGTCCTCGAGGCCGGCCATTTTCAGAACATAGTCGCGCCGGGCGGCGAGCTTTTCGGAAGGGACTCCATAGACGCCGCCGAAGAATTCGATGTTTTCCTGAACGCTCAGATCGTCGTAGAGGGAAAACTTCTGCGACATATAGCCGATGCTCTTTTTTACGTCCTCGGGCTGGCGGGAGACGTCGAATCCGCCCACGGTGGCGCGTCCCGAGGTTGGCGGAAGCAGGCCGCAGAGGATGCGGATGGTGGTCGATTTGCCCGCGCCGTTCGGACCCAGGAATCCGAAGATCTCGCCGGGTGCGACATCGATGGAAACGTTGTCGACGGCGACGAAATCGCCGAATCGTTTGACGAGTTTGTCGATATGGACGGCCGGGCCGTTGCGGCTAGGCAGCACGCGGCGCCTCCTCTTTGCGTGAGAGCGCGATAAAAACGTCCTCGAGCGACGGCAAAATTGGCCGATAGGAAAAGGGCGTTATTTCAGCCAATTTCTCCGGCGACGTTACCTTCTCATCAAGAAACAGGTGCAGATCGGCGCCGGCGGGCTGAACGGTCAGGACGCCCGGCTGTTTCTCCAGCACTTCGATGGTTTTTCGGCGATCTGTCGATTGGACCTGGAAAACCTGTTCGTCGAGGGAATGCTTCAGATTTCCGGGTGTATCGCAGCGGATCAATTTTCCCTGATACATGAACCCGACGCGATTGGCGCGCTCGGCTTCGTCGAGATAAGCAGTGGTGACGAACACGGTGAGCCCATCGCGAACGAGTTGATAGAGAATCGCCCAAAAGTCACGCCGCGATACCGGGTCGACGCCGTTGGTCGGTTCGTCCAGGAATAGGACTTTGGGCTTGTGCAGCAGCGTGCACATCAACGCGAGCTTTTGTTTCATGCCGCCGGATAATTTGCCGGCCGGGCGATTCTGGAACGGGTCCATCCGGGTCATGCGGAGCAGGCGGGCGCTCAACTCCTCGCGTTCGCGGCCGATGATAGCGAATAGGTCGGCGTAGAAAGCCATGTTTTCAGCGACCGTGAGGTCGGTGTAGAGGCCGAAGCGTTGGGCCATGTACCCGATCTGGTCTTTCATCTGATCTAGCTCGCGGGAAACGTCATGGCCTGCGACGATCGCTTTGCCTTCGGTCGGGTCCATTAATCCGCAAAGGAGTCGCATGGTGGTGGTCTTGCCGGCGCCGTCGGGCCCGACGAGTCCGAAGATCTCGCCTTCGTTCACCTCAAGGTTGAGGTGATCGACGGCGGTGAGGTCGCCGAACTTGCGCGTAAGATTTTGCGCCTGGATTATCATCTTTTGGCGATCTGCTTACTATCGCGCCCGGTTCGGTGCGCATCCACCGATAGCCGTTCATCCCCACGGAACCACGCGCGACAGCAAGCGGGTGTCACAGGATAATCTCCGCGTCAACGGGCATATTGCTCTTTAGTTCATGGCTTTTGTTGTCGACGTCGATCTTGATCCGATAAACCAGCTTTACGCGCTCTTCTTTGGTCTGGATTTGCTTGGGCGTGAACTCGGCGTCCGATGAAATAAAACTGATCACGCCGTTGTACGCCTTGCCGGGAAACGAGTCCGTGGTCAGCTTTACCTTCTGGCCAAGCTTGATCCGGCCCAGATCCGTTTCGTTGATGTAGGCCCGCAGCCAGGGATGTTCAAGGTCGCCGATGGTCAGGATGGTGGTCCCCGCGGCCAAGACTTCGCCGGGTTCGGCGGACTTTACCAGAACGACTCCATCAATGGGCGTCGCCACTTCGGTGTCATCGAGCTGCGACGCGGAGATTCCTTCCTGCGCGCGGGAGCGTTCTATTTCGGCCTTCCTTGCGCCCAGTTCCTGTTCCTTTCGTTTGAGCTCGATGCGATTTGCTTCCGCAGTCTTAACGGCGGCCTGCGCGCGAGCCACTTCCGCTCGCGCGGCAGCGATATCTTCCTGGCGGGGGCCTTCCTTAACTAGCGACAGTTTCTCCGCGGCCTGATGCAGCATCGCCTGGGCACTGTCGAATTTTGAGCGGGATTGATCGTACTGCTGGCGGGAGATGTCTTCGTTCTTGAACAGAGTCTGCATTCTCGCCCAATCCGAACGCGCGAATTCGAGCTGTGCCTTGGCGTCGTTCACGCCGGCCTCGGCCTGCTGGATATCCTGCTTTCGGCTGCCGTTGAGGAGCACTTCGAGCTTCGCGGTCGCCTGATTCAGCTCCGCATTGCGAGCTGCCACGTCGCTTTCGAGCGTCGCGCGCTGATAAGCGATGGAGGTTTCGAGCTGCTGATAGTTCGACACCGCGCTTGAGACCAGGGCCGCGTCGCGGAATTTCTGCTGGCGAAGCTGCGCGGGATCGAGCGTAGCGATAACGTCATTCTTCTTCACCCAATCGCCTTCATTCACTTTCCGTTCGATCATGCGTCCCGCGATTTTGAAGGAAATGTCGACCTGGGTCAGTTCGAGATTACCCGAGACAAACAAGCGCCCGGTGTTATCGGGATGCTGCGACTTCCACCAGTACCACCCGCCGATTCCCAGCACCGCGACCAGCAGGACTAATCGGATTGCTCTTTTCATTGGTTCACATACTCCTGGATTTTTCCCGTAGCGGTCGCCAGATCGATGCGAGCCACGTTGTAGTCATACAGCGCGTTGATCAAATTGTCCCGAGCGCGATCGAGGCGCGTTTGCGCATCGGTCACTTCAAGAGGGTTGGCCACGCCGGCCTGATAACGTCGGCGCGCCTGCGCGAGTTCATTTTCGGACAGCCCGACGCCTTCGCGCGCAGTCTGGACTTCCGTGGCCGCGGACGCGATGCTGTCGAACGCGAGGCGCACATCGAGCTCGACTTGCTGCTCCAGGTCCCGAGTACGGGTCTGCTCCTGGAGGTATTGCGAATGGGACTCGGCGCGCCGTGCGTCGCGTTTTCCGCCGTCAAAGACCGGGACGCGAAGCGAGAGCCCGTAGGAATAGGTTGGCTGGGTGCCGATGAGCTGTGATCCGATCGTGCCGTAATCGGCCGATGCGCCAAGCGAAGGAAGCCGCTCGGATCGGACGGCCGTGTAACTTAGACGCGCCGATGCTTCGCGATCCTTCTGAGCTTTCAGCTCGGCACGCATCTGGCGCGCGGCGGCTAAAGCGTCGGCGATAGAGCCAACGTCAACGGGCTTGTAATCCAGTTTGTCCGTGAGCGAGATGACTGCGTCGAACTTAAGGCCCATCGCGCGCATCAGATTCAGTCCGGCGCGGCGGCGATCGTTCTCCGCGACCACCAGCCGTTGCTTGTCATTGGCAAGTTGTACGTCTGCGCGGGTCACGTCGAGACCCGTTCCCGTGCCCGCGTCTTTTTGCTGAACGGCCTGGGTTCGAAGCGCCTGCGAGAGTTCGACGTTGGCGCGCGCGGTTTCGAGAGCGGCGTCGGCGCGGAGGGCGGTGAGATACGCCCGCGCGACCTGATCGCTGACCTGATTCTTCGCGGCGTCGAAATCGGACTTGACGGCCTCTACGTTCACCTTGGATTGTTGATAACGCTTGATGGTGCTGAAATCGAATACCGTTTGCGACGCGGTCGCGCGCGCGTCGAAAACCGAAAAGGGTCCGACGATGCTGGGAATGCTCACGCCGGGGATGGGTATGACGAAGTTGAATCCGTACGCACGCAGATTCGTGGTCTGGCGGCGGTCGCTGAGCGAGGATTCGAGGTCCGGGAGCAATGCCCCGCGAGCTTCGAGTTTCTTGGCTTCCGCTTCTTTGATCGATTCCTGCGCGAGAGCGACGCGCGGGCTGCCGTCCGGCGCTAGAGCGATTTCGACCGAGCGCTTGAGGCTCAACGGAAGCGTACTCTTGGCGGGCGGAGCGGACTGGGCAAGCACCAGCGCGGGAATGAATAGGATGTATTTCCCCATCTAAAAGCCCTCCGTTGCGCGGAATCCGGCGGCCGCGAACGTCACTAGACGAGCCAGAACCGCGGGGCGGTCACTCGGATCGCAGAGGCCGTTGGTCACTTCCGGCAAAAGATAACCGCGCGTCAGAATGTTGGCCATCGCCCCGGCGGTAAAGTGGAGCCGCCAGGCGATTTCCGCCGGAGCGAGTTCGGGAAGAGCTTTCGCCAGAGCGCCGCTAAACAAACGCACGACCTCTTCGAAGTGCCGCTTGAAAAGACGCGTAATGAAACCGTCGGGCGTCGCCATGATGCGGCCCATTAGCGGCGCGATCTGCTTAATGTCTTCGAATAGAATCGGAGCAAGGAACGCGATCAGGATCTGTTCGATGGTGGGGTTGGGGCCCGCGTCGGACAACATCGACCGGCGCTTTTCGTTCACCGGTTCGATGCGGCGGGCGATCACGGCGTCGATAAGGCTGTCCTTGGTTTGAAAATGATAATTGACGGCGGCGAGATTTACGTCGGCCTCGGCGGTGATGTCGCGGAGCGAGGTCGCATCGAAGCCGTTCTGGCCAAATAGCTTCTCGGCGGCATCCAGAATGCGGGTCTTGGTATCTACTGCTCTGGCAATCATACGTATGTTTGAATCATACGATTGATTTGGAGCTGCCGTCAATAAGATAACGGTTATTTGGTGGCAAGTGTATGATTGCATAGGGGAATAGGTGACAGAATCGGCACAGCAGTTTGTTGCGACACAGGTTGCGCGGCTACGAGAGTCGGCGGCGGTCAAGCGAATCGTCTTTCCGGAGGCGGATGACGCGAGGGTTCAGGATGCGGCTCGCAGACTGGAACGAGAGAGGCTGGTCGAGCCCATCCTGCTTAGGAAAGAATCGGGTAATTTGGCCGAGTATGCGGACATTTATTACGAGCGCCGTCGCGCGAAGGGCGTCTCCCAGTCCGAGGCTGAAGAGATCGTTCGCAATCCGCTTTATCGTGCTGCGTTAATGGTCACCGCCGGCGAGGCGGACGGAGCGGTCGGCGGCGCCGTGAACACCACCGCCGACACCGTGCGCGCCGGCCTCCACTGTATCGGGACGGCCGACGGGATTCGAACCGTGTCCGGCGTGTTTTTCGTATGCGTGCAGGATCGGGGGTTCGGGAACGACGGAGTGCTCGCGTTTGCGGACTGCGCGATGGTTGTCGATCCTACGGCCGAGGAGATCGCGGAGATTGCGATCGCGACAGCCCGGTCCGTGCGAAGCGTAATGGGAACGGAGCCGCGAATTGCGCTCCTGTCATTTTCTACCAAGGGCAGCGCCAAACACCCTCGTGCGGAAAAAATGATCGAGGCGTTACGAATTCTGCGCGCGCGGGCCCCAGAGATCGACGCGGACGGCGAACTGCAAGCGGACGCGGCGTTGGTCGAAGCGATCGCAGCGTCGAAGGCTCCGGGATCGACCGTGGCGGGGCGCGCGAATACATTGATCTTTCCGGACGTCGCAAGCGCGAATATCGCCTATAAGTTAGTCGAGAGATTAGGCGGGGCGTCGGCCTTCGGTCCGTTCCTGCAAGGGTTGGCCCGGCCGTTCAACGACCTTTCGCGCGGATGCTCAGCGGATGACATTTATGCGGCGGCCATCGTGACGGCGCTGCAATCGGAAGGGAGCCAGATTGCTCCCGTTTAAGCTCGTCTACCACGACGGATATGATTTGAATCTCGGCTCGCATGTATTTCCGTCGCGAAAGTATAGGATGATCCGGGACCGGCTGCTTGCGGACGGATTCGCGGAAGCCCCGGACTTTGTCGAGCCGGAACCGGCCACGGACGAAGACCTGATGCTGGTGCATCAGCGGGGATGGATTACGCGGCTTAAGAACGGGACGCTCGATTATCTGGAATTGCTGAAACTAGAAATTCCGTATTCGCAGCAAATGGTGGACGCATTCTGGCTGGCGGCCGGCGGGAGTATTTTGGCCGCCCGGCTCGCGTTGAAGGACGGGATCGGGTTCAACATCGGCGGCGGGTTTCATCACGCCTTTCCGGGCCACGGCGAAGGATTTTGCGCGATTCACGATGTCGCGGTGGCGATTCGAAAGCTGCAGCGGGAAAAACTGATCGAACGTGCCATGGTGATCGATTGCGATGTGCATGACGGGAACGGTACCGCGGCAATTTTCGCGAACGATCCGACGGTGTTCACTCTATCGATTCATCAACGGGACAATTACCCGAGCGTCAAGCCTCCTTCGAACATCGATGTCGAACTGGAAGACGGCGTCGGTGACGCGGAGTATCTGGAGTTTCTAGCGCAGGCGTGTCGGAAAGGCATGACGGAGTTTCGACCTCAACTGGCGATGTACGTTGCGGGTGCGGATCCCTACCGCAAGGATCAGTTGGGCGGGCTGTCGTTATCAACCGAAGGATTGAAGGCGCGGGATCAACTGGTGTTCGAGATTGCTCGCGAGAATGGGGCGAGCGTGGCGGTGACGCTCGCGGGCGGTTATGCCGAGAGGGTAGAGGATACAGTGACGATTCACTCGAATACGGCGAAGGCGGCGGCGGAAGCGCTCGTGGGAAGATGAGGTGAGAATGATAACCGTCGCCGCCTACGATATCCATGTGGAACAACTCTTCGAGAAAGTCCGGCGGTTACACGCGGCGCTGAGCGAGGCCAGGATTCCCTATCGCGTGGTGGGGGGAGTCGCTGTGTTCTTGCAAGTTTATGAACGCGATCCTGGAAAGGCACGGATGACTCAAGATGTGGACGTAGCCGTCGACCGCGGAGAGCTTTCCCGGATTGCGGCAGCAACGGAGAAGTACGGCTTCCAATACGAGCACTCCGCCGGCCTGGACATGCTGGTGGATGCGCAAGAGCCTCGCGCAAGCACGGGTATTCATTTGATCTTCGTTCGTGAGAAAGTTCGTCCGGAGTATTTGGAGCCCGTTCCAGGATTTTCGGAACCCACGCGGAGTTCGGAGGGCGTCTTGATTGCGCCGGTCGCCGATCTGGTGAAGATGAAGCTCACCAGTTTTCGACTCAAGGACAAGGTTCACATTCAGGACATGGACTCGGTCGGGCTCATCACGCCGGAAATTGAGGGGGACTTGTCGGCGCCCCTTCGCGCACGCCTAGCTGAAGTTCGCGCTACCGAGTAACTCAAACCTTAGCCGGGACCATCACCGGCGCGTTCGCCAGCAGTTTATCCTCGAACTCGTAATCCTGCTTGCTCGAATCATTGTGCCGCAGATACCAGCGGTACGTTTCTTTCAGCCCCGTATTAAAATCAACGGGCTTGAATTTCAGCACGCGCTGAGCTTTTGCCGTCACCTGCGTGATCGGAGGCATGTCGAAATAGAAGCCGAAGTAGAGCTTCGGCCCCATCGGATGGCCGCCGGCGCGGAGGACGTATTCGCGCGGGATACGAACGAATTTGACAGGCTTCTTGCAGGCTTTCGCGAACGCCTCAACCGCTTCCATCTGCGACAACGGCCGGGCGTTGGCGATGTTAAAGGCGTGCCCGATTGCATTCGGCTCGACCATGGCCTTTAGCATCGACCGTACCAGATCCTTCACATACACGAATTGCATCAATCGCCGGCCGTCGCCGGGAAGGATCACGGAGCGGTTGGCGCGCAGGCGATCCCAAAAATATGCCTCGCGATAGAACGGGTTCATCGGGCCGTAAACGTACGGCGGGCGCATCGTAACCACGGGCAGCCCGATCCGCTGATGCAAGCGGAAAAGCGCTCGCTCGCTCATGGCTTTATTGCGGACGTAGAGTTCGGGCGCGTCGTCCGGCGCCAGAGCGTCGCCTTCGTGATGATTCAAGCCGTCGCCATAAGCGGCCACGCTCGACATGAAGATGTAACGGTGCAGATTGTTGCTGGTGGCGCGGACGGTGGCTTCGATGTGGCCGGCCGTGGTGCCGCGGTCCCAGTCATAGACGTTATCGAAGACCACGTCGAAGCTGGTTCCGGCAAGTGCCGACTTCATCGCCTGGCCGTCGTTGCGGTCGGCCACGATGTTCTTCACGCGGCGGCCGAGGTCGTGCTTCGGACGCCGGTGTAGCACCGTTACGGAATGATCTTCTTTCAGCAGCTCGGCCACAAGCAAACGACCGACAAACCGGGTTCCACCGATAACCAGGCAATTCATGCGTGAATGTCTGAGAAATAATGCAACTTAATCGTAATATTCGAGGCCCAAATGTGTAATCAAATCTTCACCTCGCATCCAACGGAGCGTATTCTTGAGCTTCATGAGCTGGATGAAGATGTCGTGCTCGGGATACAAACCGGGAGCGGTCATGGGAGCCTTGAAATAGAACGAAAGCCATTCCTGAATGCCGCGCATGCCAGAACGCTGGGCGAGATCGAGGAACAGGACCAGATCCAGCACCAGCGGCGCTGCCAGAATTGAATCGCGGCAGAGAAAGTCGATCTTGATCTGCATGGGATAGCCAAGCCATCCGAAGATGTCGATGTTGTCCCAGCCTTCCTTCGAATCGCCGCGCGGCGGATAGTAATTGATGCGAACCGCGTGATAGAAATCCTTGTAAAGTTCGGGATAAAGCTGCGGCTGCAGGATCTGATCGAGGACGCTCAGCTTGGTTTCTTCCTTGCTCTTGAAAGAGCCAGGATCTTCCAGGACTTCACCGTCGCGATTGCCAAGGATGTTGGTCGAAAACCATCCGCTCAGGCCCAGCATCCTCATTTTCAGGCCGGGAGCCAGCAGTGTCTTCATGAACGTCTGGCCGGTCTTAAAATCTTTTCCGCAGATGGGGATGTTGCGCTCGCGGGCCAGTTCCAGAAGGGCCGGAGTATCCGTGGTCAAATTCGGCGCGCCGTTGGCGAATGGAACGCCGGACTTGAGCGCTGCGTATGCGTAAATCTGACTTGGGGCGATTTCGGGATCATCCTTCATCAATCCGCATTCGAAATCCTTGACAGTCTGATGAACCGCAGCCGGGCGATGGAAGACTTCGGTTGAACCACACCAGATCATCACCAGCCGGTCAGCGTCGTTCGCCTTGCGGAATTGCTCGATGTCGTCCATCAGCATTTCCGCCTTGTCCATCTTCGTGCCGGTCTGCTTGACGTTCGGACCGTTGATGCGGCGGACGTAGTCATGATCGAAGACCGCTTTCATGGGACGGATTGCCGAAAGCGGCTCTCTTAATTTTTCGAGCTGCGTGCGCTCCAGCACCGATGCGTTCAACGCGGCTTCATATGCGGAGTCTTCGTAAATATCCCAGCCGCCGAAGACCAGATCGTTCAATCCAGCGAGTGGAATGAAATCCTTGATGAGCGGAGTTCGATTATCTGTCCGTTTGCCGAGCCGAATCGTCGCAAGCTGCGTAAGCGAGCCGATGGGCGCGGCCATCCCGCGCTTTACGGCCTCGACTCCGGCGATAAACGTGGTGGATACTGCGCCAATTCCCGGTATTAGAACGCCCAGCTTTCCATTCGCAGGCGCAATCTGGACGTTGTCTTGTGCCGACAAAGCCGTTCAACTCCTTACGATTTGCTGTCCCGGCGCATGCTGCGCGCGCGACATGGAGGACTTAAGGCTAACGTAATATATACTAGCACTTAATGCTCAATCGCGCGAATCCGAACGCGGCTCCGGTAACAACGGCAGCGGCGATCTCGGCCATTCTTGTCGATGACGAAAAGCTTGCTTCCGAGGAACTTGCCTACCAGTTGAAGGAGTTTTCGGACATCGAAATCATCGCGACGGCTTCCAATGGTCTTCAGGCCGTGAAGCTGATCGAAGACCTGGAGCCGGACCTGGTCTTTCTGGATGTTCAGATGCCAGGCCTGGATGGCATGGGCGTAATCCGCAAGCTGCGCGAGAAAAATATTCCGCTTCCGTACTTCGTGATGGCGACCGCTTACGATCAGTACGCCGTGGAAGCGTTTCGCTGGGAGGCGATGGACTATCTGCTGAAGCCGGTGGAGAAGGACCGGCTCGCGATGGCGATCGAGCGCGCGCGCAAGGGAATCGCGGAGCGCGCCAAAGCGGCGCCGCCGGAGATGCCTGCGCCCAAGCCGTCGCTGCAGCGGACCAAGCTGCTGATCAAGAGCAACCATCGAAATTTCATTGTGGATGCCCAGGATGTGGTGTACGCGACCATCGACGACGGGCTGATTACCGTCGTTGCATCGAACGTCGAAGGGCAATCGAATTACAGGACGATCGAAGAACTCCAATCGAATCTCGATCCGGACATGTTTTGGCGCGTGCACCGGTCGTATTTGGTTAACATACACAGGATTCGGGAGGTCATTCCCTGGTTCAAGTCGAGCTTCCAGCTTCGGATGGACGATAAGAAGCAATCCGAAATTCCCGTGAGCCGGGTTCAGACCAAGCGTCTGCGAGCGCTGCTGAAACTGTGAACCGGGAATATCACAAGTGGTTTTCGCCGCGCTTGGGGCGAGAGATGGAGATGCTTGTCTTCGGGCACTCCGGAAAGCCCGTGGTCGTGTTCCCGACATCGATGGGGCGATTTTTCGACTATGAAAATCGCGGGATGATCGACGTGGTTCGCGGCAAGTACGAAAACGGCGAGCTCCAGGCGTTTTGCGTCGATTCCGTGGACGCGGAGAGCTGGTACAACAAAGCCGTTCACCCGGCACAGCGTGCCGCGCGGCAAATTCAATACGATCAGTATCTGGTCGATGAAGTCGTCCCGTTCGTTCACGCGCGAAACGCTGCGTCGCGAATCGCCGTAACCGGCTGCAGCTTCGGCGGCTACCATTCCGTGAATTTCGCAATGCGCCATCCGGATCTGGTCTCGGATTGCGTGAGTATGGGCGGAGCGTTCGATATTCACCAGTTCTTGAACGGCTACTACGACGAGAACTGCTATTACAACTGCCCGCCGGATTTTTTGCCCAACCTCAGCGACGCGTGGTTCTTGGATCGCATCCGGCAAATGAGAATCGTACTCGCCACTGGCGAGACCGACATTTGCCTGGAGGAGAATCGCCGTCTTTCCGGCATCCTGAGCGCGAAAAACATTCCGCACTACCCGGATGTGTGGGGCGACGGCGCCGGACATGACTGGCCCTGGTGGGAACGAATGGTCCAGAAGTTCTTTTAGTAGCGCAGGCCCCCCGGCCTGCGAATCCCCCCATTCAGGTAAGATTGCGGGATACATGCGCAAGATCGGTATCGTCTATGGGATGGAGAATACCTTCCCCGGCGCCCTTGTGGAGCGCATCAACTCGATGCACGTCGAGGGCGTTCGCGCCGAGCATATTCACATCGGCGGGATCAAAATGGCGGAGCCTTCCGGCTACAGGGTTATCGTCGACCGCATCTCGCATGACATCCCGTTTTATCGCGCCTATCTGAAGAACGCAGCGCTGAACGGCGCCACCGTCATCAACAATCCGTTCTGGTGGGGCGCGGACGATAAATTCTTCAACTACGCGCTGGCATCGAAAATCGGCGTCGCCGTGCCGCGAACCGTGCTGCTGCCGCATAAATCGCATCCGCCGGGCACCACTGATCAGTCGATGCGCAATCTGATCTATCCGCTGAACTGGGACGAAATTTTCGATTACATCGGATTCCCGGCGTTTCTGAAGCCGTACAGCGGAGGCGGATGGAAGAGCGTCTACAAAGTCGATTCTCCGGCGGAGCTTTTCCGCGCCTACGACGAAACCGGAGATCTCTGCATGACACTGCAGCGCGCCGTGAACTTCGATGATTACTTTCGCTGTTACGTGGTCGGGCAGAGCAAGGTTCACGTAATGCGCTACGATCCCCGGCGTCCGCATGCGGAACGATATGTTCTGGATGGCGACGCCATCGATCCATCGATGTACGCCCGCGTCGTGGACGATTGTCTGAAGTTGTGCCGCGCGCTGGGGTACGATCTGAACACTGTGGAATTTGCCGTGGAAGGCGGCGTTCCGTACGCGATTGATTTCCTGAATCCGGCGCCGGATGCGGATTACTATTCGGTGGGCCCGAAGAATTTCGAATGGATCGTGGATGCCGTCGCTGAGTTCGCCGTCGAACAGGCCTTGAAAGAGCCCAGGCCGGTCGAAATGCGGTGGGCCCGGTTCCTTACGAGTACTGTATGAAACCCAGTTTCACGATCGGGATCGAAGAAGAGTATCAGACCATCGATCCCGTGACGCGCGATCTTCGGTCGCATATAGAGTCGGAGATTATCGAGAAGGGGAAGACGCAGCTTCAGGAATCCGTTAAGCCGGAGATGCACGCCAGCGTCATCGAAGTCGGCACCGGCATCTGCAACAACATTCACGAAGCCCGCGAGGAAGTCCGTAAGCTTCGCCAGGCAATTATCAGTCTTGCGCGCGATAACGGGTTAAGGCTCGGGGCATCGGGGACGCACCCCTTCGCCGACTGGCGCGATCAGGGCATTTATCCGGACGAGCGGTATCACACGATTGTCGAGGACATGAAGACGGTCGCGCGGGGCAATCTGATTTTTGGTCTGCATGTGCATATTGGCGTGGAGGATCGCGAAGCCGCGATTCATCTGATGAATGCAGCCCGCTACTTTGTGCCGCATATGCTGGCGCTGTCGGCGAATTCGCCGTTCTGGCTGGGTATGGACACCGGCCTCAAATCGTACCGCTGCAAAGTCTTCGACAAATTTCCGCGTACGAATATCCCCGACTATTTCCCGAGCTGGGGAGAGTACCAGAGCTTCGTCGATCTTCTCGTCAAGACGCACTGCATCGACAATGCGAAGAAGATCTGGTGGGATATCCGCCCGCATCCGAACTTTCCGACGCTGGAGTTCCGCTGTTGCGATATTCCGATGCGCCTGGATGAGACGATTTCGATCGCAGCGCTGATTCAGGCGACGGTAGCGAAGTTGTACAAGCTGTATTCCGCCAATCAGGGATTTCGCTTGTACCGGCGTGCGCTGATTATGGAAAACAAGTGGCGCGCCGCGCGCTATGGGCTAGATGGGAAGCTGATCGATTTCGGCAGGCAGGTGGAAACGCCGATGCGGGGCTTGGTCGACGAGTATCTGGAATTCGTCGACGACGTGCTGGACGAGCTCGGTTCGAGAGAAGCGGTCAACGGCATCCGGAAGATCGTCGAGACGGGAAATGGCGCTGACCGCCAACTGCGCGTTTTTAAGGAGACGGGAGATTTGAAGAAAGTGGTGGATTACATCATCGAGGAGACGGAGACATCCGTGGACGGGGCGGTGCTGAGCGGCGGGGTGCAATGACCGATTCACTGATGGATTTGCGCTCGGTTCGCTTCGATCCGGAGTTTGCACCGGGGGCGTACAACGCAGTGCATGTCTGCCTGCGAATTCGACCGGACGAGAAAGTCACAGTGATTACAGATCGAGCGTGCCTCGAAATCGCAGCGAGCCTGGTCGCGGAGCTGGAAAAGCTGGGCGCCCCATACCGGTCGTTTGTGCTGGAGGAGCTAGCGGCGCGGCCGATGACCGATATGCCGGCTCCGGTGCTGGAGGATTTGGAAACCAGCCAGGTTAGTATTTACGCGGTGGTTGCACAGGCGAATGAATTGAGGACGCGGATGCAAATGACGGACGTCGTGAACCGGCGCCACATCCGGCACGCGCATATGGTGAACATCGAGCGGCGGATCATGCTCGAAGGAATGCGTGCGGATTTTCATAAGGTCGACGAGCTGAGTTTGAAGGTCCTGGAGATCGCCCAATCGGCCCACGTGATTCGAGCCCGCACGGCGGCGGGAACGGATCTCACGGCCGATATGAATCCGGATTACAAGTGGATCAAGACCAGCGGAATCATTTCGACCAAGAAGTGGGGCAATTTGCCGGGCGGCGAAATCTTCACCACACCGGGCGAGGTCAATGGGACCTTCGTCATCGATGGCGTGGTCGGGGATTATCTGTGCGCCAAGTATGGCGACCTGCGCGAGACGCCGCTCACGATTCGAATCGAGGGAAATCGGCTGACCGAAGCGTATTCGGCGAATCTCGAGTTGCGGGACGAGTTCTGGCGCTACACGCATACGGACGCGAACAGCGATCGTGTCGGGGAATTTGCCATCGGGACGAATATCGGTCTGCACGGCGTGATCGGAAATATTTTGCAGGACGAAAAATTGCCGGGTGTCCACATCGCGTTTGGAAATCCATACGGCTCGCACACCGGAGCGAAGTGGGACTCGTCCACGCACATCGACGTCGTAGGAACCAAATTCGACATCTGGGCGGACGACCGGCAGATCATGCGCGCGGGTCAATTCTTGATCTGATGGTTCCGGAACTTCGGCGTGCGTTCAACGCCAAATTCACCGCCGAAAAATATCAGCGATTCTTATCAAACCTCGACGAGGGCTGCGGGACGCACGTCAAGTTCCGAAACGCGGAAACTCCACTATTCTTGCCACGCGGGCTGTTTCAGAAAATGGCCGGCTATGGCGCGGAGCTGATTGAGCAACTGATGACGCCGGAGTATCGGGCGCGCTCTGAAAAGACCGTTCCGGCCGAATATCGCGTGCCGAATGAAGACGCGCGACCGCTGTTTATTCAAGTCGACTTCGGACTGGACGCGGCCCTTGAGCCGAAGCTGGTCGAGATTCAGGCGTTTCCCTCCCTATACGCCTATCAGCCGTTCTTGCAGCGGACCTATCGTGAGGCCTACGAACTCGACGCGGCGCTCGACCCATCCTTCGAAGCGGACTTGCGGGGCGCAGTTGTCGGCGATCACGCTCCGGAAAATGTGGTGCTGCTTGAAATCGATCCGCGAAATCAGAAGACGCTGCCGGATTTCTTGTTGACTGAGAAGCTGCTCGGGATCAGGACGGTTTGCATCACTCGCGTCGAGAAGCGCGGGCGGCGTCTTTTCTGCGACGGCGTGCCGATCGAACGCATCTACAACCGGGTGATCGTGGACGAACTGGTGCGTAAGCAGATCAAGACACCGTTCGATTATCGCGACGATCTGGACGTCGAGTGGGCCGGGCATCCCAACTGGTATTTCCGGATCAGCAAATTTTCGATTCCGTTTCTGAAACACGTTTCGGTCCCGAAGACGCGATTCTTGTCGGAAGGCGTGCCGGACGATCCGGAGAATTGGGTTCTGAAGCCGCTCTACTCGTTTGCAGGACTCGGAGTGGTGATCGGTCCCAGTCAGGAGGAAATCGCCGCGATCCAGGACCCATCCCAATACATTCTGCAGGAGCGCGTCGATTTCGCCTCCGTTGTCGAGACTCCTCACGGTCCGACAAAAGCGGAGATCCGCATGATGTACATCTGGGACGAGGCGCTGCGTGCCGTGACAACCATCATCCGGATGGGGCGCGGCAAGATGATGGGCGTGGATCACAATCGGGATATGGAATGGGTCGGCGCCTCGGCGGCCTTCATTATCTAAAGAGCCATGCGTTTACTTTCGTTCTTGTTTTTGTTGATCGCCCCGGCGTGCGCGCAGACGACGCGAGTCAGGATCGAAACCACGGCGGGGAATTTCGTGATCGAAGTCCATCGCGATTGGGCGCCTCTCGGAACCGATCGCTTCCTTACTCTCGTGCGCGAGAAGTTTTTTGATAATTCACGATTCTTCCGCGTGGTCGCCGGAAAGTGGGCACAATTCGGAATTGCCGGAGATCCAAAAGTCGCGCAGGCGTGGCGGCCGCGGACGATACCCGACGATCCTGTCAAACAGAAAAATTTGCCTGGATATGTCGCGTTCGCCATGACCGGGCCAGATAAGCGGACGACGCAGGTATATATCAATCTGGGCGACAACTCCGCGAGGAATGATCCGCAGGGGTTCGCGCCCTTCGGGAAGGTGGTGGAACGCATGGATGTCGTCGAAAAACTGTATTCGGGCTACGGCGAGAATTCGGGCGGCGGGATGCGGGCAGGGAAGCAGGATCGAATGTTCCTGGAAGGGAACGCGTTTCTGGACGGTCAGTTTCCGAAGCTGGACAAACTGATTCGGGCTCGGGTGATCGAATGAGTTTCCGTTATCTCGAAGACTTCATCATCGGGGAGCGGAAGGAGTCGGGGTGGTTTGACCTCACCGAAGAAGAGAGCGTGGCATTTGCACGCCGCTACGATCCGCAGCCGATGCATATCGACAGGGAAGCGGCGGCGCATGGGCCGCTCCAAGGTCTGACGGCCAGCGGATGGCAGACCACGGCGATCGTAATGCGGTTGATTATTGAGGCGCAGCCGTTTGGAAGCACGCCCGTGCTCGGCCTCGGTGTAGATGAGGTCCGCTGGCCCACGCCGCTTCGTCCAGGCGATTCGATTCGTGCAGAGATCGAGGTCTTGTCGACGACGCCCTCGAAGTCGAAGCCGGAGTTCGGGGTAATGCGGATTCAGATCACGGCACGAAATCAGCGCGGCGAAGTAGTGCTGAAGATGATCCCGAACTTGTGGATTCCGAGAAGACCGAAGGAACCGTAATTCGCCGTCAATTGGACACAGGCAGCGTCGTGGTATTGCTGCTAATTCCGCCTTGGTTCACTACCAGGCTTAGATTTCCACTGCGCGCGTTCGCCGGAACCGTGAAGTTGATCTGATACAAACCGACACCCGATGGCGTGAGCCCGGCGTAGGCGACGAAGCAGCTCTGGCCGTCGAGCGATACGAGCGGCTGTACAGTCGTCTTGTACGCTCCCGGACTCGGCGCTCCCGAGGGAACGGTCGTCTCGGTGGGGCCCATGCCGGCGAGATAAATGATTACCGTCTCGCCTGGATGCGCGGGACTCGACTTGGTGACCAGCGAATAATCCACTGCATGTTGCGCGGTCGCGCTGCCGTCCGGATTTGCCGCCATCCCAGGCTGGAGCGGAACCACCGAAATCGTGATCGGAAGAGACAAAGCTCCGTTGGCGCTGACGATTGCCGGGTATTGTTGATTCGCGCTCAGTTCGAAGGGCACCTGCACTGCAATCGGAGACTGGCTGACGAAGAACATGGGCGCCTGAATTCCGCCGATCAGCATAAACGTCCCGGCGATTTGATTTTGCAAAGGCACCGTCGCGGAACCGGTGAGTGACGGCGCCAGACCGGTTCCGTAGACCTGGGCGACATTTCCCGGTGCCAGGCCCGCGCCCAGCGCCTCCGCAGTGGATTCGTTAAAGAAAATATGCAGCGTGCCGTTGGGGAGCAGCGTGGGAGGCGCAGCGGCATTGCTGTTGATCGCTCCAATGAGCTGCGCGGTCGCGGGCTGCAGACTGCCCGCGGTTCCTTGAAGCGCAATGGTCATCTGCGGCTGGACGACGCCGGGTTGCCACGTTGCGGAATAGATGCTGGTCGCTTGATCCCCACGAAGCGACAGCGGAGGATCGCCGTTAGAAAAACTTGCGACCACGGCGCCGTTGGACACCGAATTCCCGCAATTGTCGTTCAACTGGACTACCAGAGTGGCGGGCCAACCGGCGGGAACCGCAAAATTATTCACGAGTCCCGTTTCCGTCAGCGCCAGCGCGCCGGGCGTGCAACTCGCCGTCGCGTGGCTTTGCAGCCCCGATGGCGTGAAGCCCGACGGGATCACAACCAGTGTCACGTTTACGACGCGCAGTGCCCCGCTCATGCCGATGTTGATGCTGCCTGTGTAGATGCCGAACGGGAGATTCCCGGAATTAACGGCGACCGATAGCTGCCCCGGACTCGAGGTGGAGGCGACACCGGAGGCCGGCGTAACGGAGAGCCAATTGGCTCCGTCGGTGGTGGTCGCCGACACCTGGAATCCAATGGACGTGACGGAGCTCGTGTAGACCAGCAGCGGCTGCGGGGCGGTGCTGGAAGTGAAGAACAAGCCGGCTGGCGCCGGGTCTGGCAATGCTGGGCTCGCGGCCGGTTGGTTGTCGAGAACAGCGGCCAGGTATTGGGGCGAGTTCTGCGAATTTGAGTCGGAGACGCGCACCAGAGCATACTGCGGTCCCGCGGGAAGACTCGCGACCGTCGAATTCGGCGTTAGTATCAGAGTGCCAGGCTGACCGGGCGTCGAAGTGCCGGTAACGGTCGCCACAGTGAGCCAGTTCGATCCGCTAAGTAAATCGGCGGTCCAGTTCACGATGGACGCAGGGCCGCCAATATTAAGCACGGGAACGTTCTGCGACCTAAGGGATCCGCTGCCCTGGCGGGTCTGAAATCGCAGTCCTGTCGTATTTAGCGCAAGGACCGGTCCACCGGCGGCCACGAACAGCGTCACCGGCACATCGACGGAACTCGACGGCGCGAGGATCCGAACGATATCGTGATACGAGCCGACGTTGAGGCCCTGGGTATTCACCAGAACCTGCAGAAATACAGGGGAATTGGGGGCTGTCGATCCGGAAGAAGGCGTCACGCTGTTTATCCACGCGCTGTGGCCGACAACGATGGCGTTGAAGCCCAAAGGTCCGCCTCCGCCGCCATTGCTTAAGACGATGGTCTGTTGCTGCAAGCCGGGCGTCGCGGAATTGGCGCCGAATGCGAGCGATGAAGGCAGCGGCAGCAACGTCGGGCTGCCGGAGACGATCGCGTAAGTTACCGCAATGTCGATGGACGCCTGGGCTGTGCTCTTCGGAACCGTGACATGGATGGTCGCTTTGTAAGTCTGCGCCGTAAGCTGCCCGGGGGTTGCGGTCACGATAACTCGCGCAGGCGAGGTTCCCGAAATCGAACTCACGGTGAGCCAGGACGGTGCGGTGCTTCCGGCCGTTCCGCTGTCGACCGTGATTGCATAGAGCGCCGCGCTGCCGTTCGTGGAAACGATAGAAAGCGACTGCGGCGTCGGCGCATTGCCGCCGATCGCACTGGTGAAGGAGAGCGCGGACGGTGAAACCTGCAGCAGCGGCGGCGCTGCGGTGAAGGTCACTTTAAATTGCATCGTCGCCGTGAAATTGAGGGAATCGGTCACTTGCACAGTGAACGTGAACGTGCCGATCGAGCTCGGAACGCCATTCAAGACTCCGCCTCCGGAACTCAGGGTCAGACCGGGCGGCGGCGCATCGGTGACCGCGAATGTGTATGGAAGGGTCCCGCCCGTGGCCGCGATGGTTTGCGTGTAGACCGCGGTGGCCACCGCGGTGGGAAGCGGCGATGTAGACGTGATCAGGAGCTGCGGCGTGATGTTGACCGAAAATGTGCTGGTGACGGAGCTCTGTTCTTGATCGGTGACGGTGATCACCACGTAGTAAATGCCGCTGGTGGTCGGCGTGCCGAACAGCGTCCCAGTCGTCGTCAACGTAAGGCCCGGCGGAATCGCAGACCCGTGAAAGGTGTAGCCGGGCGAACCGCCGGAAGCCGTAATATTCTGGCTGTAATTGACGCCGACCATGCCTGTGGAAAGCGGCGACGTAGTACTGAACTGTAACGGAGTGGCGACGGCTATCGACAGAGCCTTGTTCGCGGTGGATTCCGTCTGAGGATCGAAGACCTGGACGGTGAAGGAATAATTTCCACCAGCCGTCGGCACGCCTCCAAGCGTGGCCGACGGGCCTGTTGCGTTGGTCAGGGAGATTCCCGGCGGAAGGGCCCCGCCGACCGACCACGAGGCCGAACTGCTGCTCGTATTCGAGTTCACCTGGGCGGAATAGTTGATCTGTTTGGTCGCGCTGGGCAGAGAGTTCGTCGTGATGGCGACAAACGTGGATTGCGCCCACGCGGGAGCGATGGCGAAAAGAAGAAATCCCGCGATCCTTCTTGATGTTGGCATAGGCACCGGCTGCACGGCGGATTGCACTAGCATTACTAGAACTCTCATATTTTACGTCATCGTCCCGCCGCCGGTATTTCGTTAGCCGCGGCCCGCTTCCTTCATGGGCGAAGCCAGTTTCGTCGCCAGGCCCCTTCCTTTTCGGATGGGCTGCCATTTATCATCGATATCGCCACCGAACCGCGACCGCCAGGAAGCGGGTCCCCACCCGTTCGCAACCCTTCTAGCGGCTCGGGCGCGTCACTTTTCTCCCTTGCGTCCAATCGTGATACGCGTGGCACTCCGCACAAGTTGAAGACTGATGACAATTACGACAGCTTTCAATCCCTGGAAGCAGAACATCGGCCGAAACGGCGCTGGTCAGGGCGCGAGCATGGCATTCGGTGCAAGTGAGCTTCTGGTGGGCGTCGTGATCGAAGGACGCATGACGGAACCATCGCGCGAGAATCTGCGCCGGCGCGACGACGGGCTCCGCCGATGGAGATGAGAAGCTCAGTGAGTGGCACTGCTCACAGGCCTTCTGCCATATCGCGGCGCTCATCGTTGTCCGGCCCGCGGTTGTCCGGCCCGCGGTTGTCCGGCCCGCGAGCAAGCTCGCGACCACGGCAGGCGTGTCGTGCGGCGCCGGTTGGCCGAGATTTGGATCAACCATCAGCGGATGGCACGCGGCGCAGTGCTTCTTGTAATCGATGGGCAGCATCTGGCCGCGCTCTCGCGCATGGCAACCGGCGCAGGCAAGATGGACCGCGCCACGGGGGCCCCGGAGGTTGTCGGCCGCGTGGACCTGGTGATTGAAGCGGATGCCGGTCGGGTCGCGGCTTGCCAAAGCGGCAAACTCGGGATGCCCCTTTGTGAATCCGGTGATCTTGGTCTTCAGAATCGCGTGACACTGGGTGCAGGGTTGGGAGCGAATGCTGGCCATCTGCGTTGAGCCTTGATGCTCCACATGGCACTCAGCGCACGCCGGCGTGAACGTTTGTTCGACGTGATGAATGGGGCCGTCGTGACAGGCGCGGCATGCCGTATCCTTCACCTTTTTGGAGAACGCGGATTGAGCTGCATGACAGGCGGCGCAATCGAGCGATGCGTGAGACCGGTCCAGCGGGCCCGCGCTGAACACGCGCTGCCTTCCTGTCAAAACTACCCATCCGAGCCATAGCGCTGCGATTCCGAGAACCGCGAAAGTCAGATTCCGGCGCCAGCGAGAAATCGGGTACAGGCGCTTGAAATAATTCAGGTCGATGCGCTGCGCGAGTTTCTTGGTGCTCCGCGATCTACCCGGCATTCGTTAGTAGCGCAGCGCCATGATGGCGTGCACGCCTCCCAGAACCAGCAGCAGGATCGACAGCGGAACATGGACCAGGAGCCACGCGTGCATCCACTGATACAGCCGGACCTGCCGGCTCAACTGACGCTGCTCCTTGCAGATATCTTCGAGATCGTCGAGTACCGGATGAAGCGTCGCGGGAAGCGAGGCTCTTAATGGCGGGAACATTTCCGCACTGGGCTGTTCCAGGTGCGGACGGATCTGCGCGTGATAAACCTCACGAAGCCGGGCTTTGTCAGCCGCAGTGGCCGCAGGGGCAGCTTCAACGAGATGATCGGCTTCTTCGAGAAGCTGCTCTCGCACGTGAGGGATCTCCTCGTAAATCGTTTCCAATGGAACCTGCGTCGTCATGACAGTCGGCAAGTAGTGCTGGAACGCGGCGCCGATGACTCCGCTGGCGGCTACGATCACGAAAAGCACCATCAGGATTGCAGTAAGCGGTCCACGGAATGCGAAACCGGAGTGAAACAGGATCAGCGGGAAACTGAGCAGACCCAGCCAGAGATGGCTGCGCATCCACGTTTGGGCGCGTCCGATTCGCACGGTCGGAAATTTCTTGCGAACCCCGAGAAGCCCGGCGAACAGCATCATCCCGTAGCCCGCGATTCCGAAGGCCAGTCCCATCGCATTACCGCCGCGAGGGCCTTCGAGCGATCGGACGGCGAGCAGCATGTAAATCAGGGTGGCGACCGCAAGTGCGGTCACACTCCAGAGAAGCCAGGGGCGGTGAGTTGCATCGATCCTCATGATGAACCCGGTCTTACAAGCGTTCCGAAGAACTGGTTCGGTTCAACGCGATGCGCGGCATCGTGCGCGCATGCGTAAACACAGGCAGGCTCCGCATGGTCGGTGCAAAGGTCGCACGAGGTTGCTTTTTGACTCACCACCGCGCGCTCCGCGTCCCGGCTCTCGAAGGGGGTCTCGAACGTGTGCATATTGATATTCCCGTATGGGCAGTTCTTTGCACAGAACCCGCAGCCGATGCACCAATCCTCGATGATCACCTCCAGCGAATTGCGGCGGCGAATCGCTCCGACGGGACACCCGACCATGCACAGCGGATCGCGGCACTGGCGGCACGAAGTCGCCACCAGATACTTGTCGAAACGCAGCCCCTCGCGGATCAGACGCGTTACGCCATCGTGAGCGTCGGCGCAGGCGTGGACACAATCGTCGCAGCGCGTACACTTTTCAAGATCAATGACCAGCAGGCTCTGGGCTTCCATCAGCCCCTGCGTCAGGAACTGATCGAGCGGGCCGGAAGCCGACGCGGCCAGCCGCTGGCGATTCTGTTCGACGTGCCGGCGCGCGACGCTGTCCAGAGCTTGCCGGATATCCGGGAAAGCCTCCATCATCCGCTGAAAATCGCCGGCATGAATCCGCACCAGCTCGACATGATCGAGCGCCGTGCAGGTGGCCGTGCGAGGGCAATCGCCCAGCACTCCGATTTCACCGAAGTATCCGCCGCGCCCCAGATACGCGAGCACCAGTTCATCGCCGGCGTGCTCCTCGGACACTTTTACGAAGCCGATGCGGATGAGGTAGAACGCGTCGGCGACGTCGCCCTGGCGGCAGATAACGTCGCCCTGGTTGTAGCGCACCAGTTCCACGCGGCTTCGAAGGGAATCGATAAACTCGGCGCTGAGCGAGGCGAAGATCGGCACGCTCTTCAGATGATCCTCCAGCGCTCGCCGCCGGTAGTTCGCCTCGATCTGAGCCTTCAACGTCGGGTTGCGCTGCATGATGTCGAGCACGTTGCGCAACATCTCGTACATCGTGCAATCGGTCGCGGCCTGCACGGTTGCCGATCGCGGGTACTGGCTCATGCAGGTCATTTCGCCGAAAAGCTCGCCCGGCCCCAGCTCGGCGATGGGATTGTCGTACGGCAGATCGACCGGAGCGTCGATGGAGATAGAACGCCGGTCGTTTTCCCCTTCGCGCCGGTCCTGCGTACGGCCCGCGAGGCGGCTTCCGAGCTTGCTCAACACCCCTGTGGCGCCGCCCGATGTCTTGACGTGAGCAATGGGCGACGCGATAAATACGTTGACTTTGCCTTCGAGAATATAAAAGGCCGTCGAGCCATACTCGCCCTCCCGGCAGACGATTTCTCCCTTGCGAAAGTGGCGCCGGACGATCGCGTTCTTATTTAATCCGAGAAACGCGCCGGAGACGTTCTCGAAGTAATGCAGATGCTTCAATTCGTCGGCCGGGACGGCCTCGCCCTGGGGCAGAACGGTTCCCAGCACGGTACGATTCGTCAGCGCTCCTGTCGGACAGGACACCATGCATTCCCCGCAGGAGATGCACGTCGAATTGCCCATGGGGACGTCCAGATCGAAGGCAATGCCCGAGTTGTAGCCCTTGCCGCTCCGTCCCAGGACGTTATTCTGACGGATTTCGTTGCATCCGCGAATGCAACGGTCGCAAAGAATACAGGCCTGATGATCGACTGCGATCGATAAAGACGAATCGTCGCGGCCTTTCGGTGCGCGGTTCGTGGCGAAGCGCGAATACTCAATTCTTTCCGCGCGCGCCAGCGCTTCCAGCTCGCAATCGCCGGACTGCCGTTCGCGCGAGCAGGGGCTGTGGTGATCGCCCATCAGCAATTCGAGCAGCATGCGGCGCGCGCTTGCGACGCGGCCGGATGTGGTCGAAACGGTCATTCCGTTCTCGGCAGGGCGAACGCACGACGCGGTCAGCAAACGTCCGCCAGCCTCGACCACACATAATCGGCACACGCCGACCGGCGTTTCGTTCTGCTGATGGCACAGCGTCGGGATCGCGATGCCCTGCATGCGGGCGGCCTCGAATATCGTGGTCCCTTCGGCAACCGAGGTCGCGATTCCATCGATAGTGAGACTGATCAAACGCGCACCTCAGCCATGGGGCAAACGCCTTCAGGACAATGATGGGAGAGGATATGCGCCTCAATCTCCCCGCGAAAATATTTCAGCACCGACGCGATCGGCGAAGGCGCGTACTGGCCCAGGCCGCAGATGGATGTCAGCCTCAAAGTTTCTGAAAGCTGATCGACCAGTTTCAGGTCCGCGGCGGTTCCTTTGCCCTGCGACCAAAGGGTGAGAATGTCGACCATCTCCTGCGTGCCGATGCGGCAGGGGACGCATTTGCCGCAGGACTCATTGCGGAAGAACTTGGTGGCGTTGAGCGCCAGGTCCAGCATGCAAGTGCCTTCCGCGCACACCACGATTCCACTCGAGCCCAGCATCGAACCCGCTGAAGCCAGCGACTTGAGATCTACGCGAGTATCCGCCATCGAAGCCGGGAGAAAACCGGACGACGGTCCCGACGGTGCGAAGGCCTTCAGCTTCTTCCCATTGCGGATTCCGCCCGAGTGCTTGAAAATCACGTCTGACATCGGCAGCCCCATCGGGATCAGGAACACACCAGGATTTTGGACATCGCCGCTTACGCCGACGAACTTCAGTCCCGCCGCTCCATTCTGCCCCTGCCCCTTGTACCAATCCACGCCGTTAAAAAGAATCTGCGGCACGTTCGCGAAGGTCTCGACGTTGTTAAGAACCGTCGGCCGATTCCACAGGCCATGTGTCGCCGGCAGCGGAGGTTTATTCCGCGGCTCAGCGCGCTTGCCTTCGAGAGCTTCCAGCAGCGCTGTCGCTTCGCCGCAAATGTAACCGCCCGGACTCGTAACGATTTCGAGATCGAATCCGACGATATTCGCGCCTAGCAAACCCTCGGCGGTAGCGCGAAACAACTCCTGTTCCAGGCTTTTCTGTTGCGCCGCGTACTCATGGCGGATATAGATGAAACCGCGCCGCGCGCCGGTGACCAGCCCGGCGATGATGATGCCCTCGATCACCAGGTGCGGAAGATGATCGAGGATGAACCGGTCCTTGATGGTTCCCGGCTCGCTTTCATCCGCATTGCAGACGACGTATTTCTCGGTTCCTGGAGCTTTGCGGACCGTGTCCCATTTAAGGCCAGTTGGAAATCCCGCGCCGCCGAGGCCGCCAAGACCGCTCGCCTTGAGTTGCTCGATAACGTCGTCAAAATTTCGCGTCTTGACCAGCTTTCGAAGCGCGCCGTAAGGGCGGGCGTTTTGATACGGGTCCGCTGCGAGTGTGGTTCTGTGCGGCTCGGGCATACCAGGGAGAGCGATTCCGTCCAGCGCCTTAAGTACCAGAGCCTCCGCTCTCGCGGCAGAGACGTCTCGAAAAACGTGATCGTTGATGGACGCAGCGGGCGCGCCGTCGCATTGTCCCAGGCAGGAGACAGCGTCGACGGAGACATCCTTCTTTTTCTTCGTACCGAATTTTCCCTCGAGTTCCGAACGAAGCGTGGCCGCGCCGCGCAGGTGGCACGACAGATCGGAACACACCCGCACGCTCACCTTCGGCGGTGGTTTCAAATGAAAGTGCGGATAGAAATCGGCGACGCCGTGGATCTGATAGAGCGGCAGGTCCGTAGATTTCGAGAGCGCCTCCAATTGCTCCGCGGGCAAATATCCGTGCTGGGCTTGAATCGCCCGAAGGCGATCGAAAATGTGGGGGGCTACAGGCACTCCGTGACGTTCATTATAAGATTTCGGCGCGCGAGCGAATCAGAACTCCAGTTTTAGACTGATCTGCACCTGCCTTGGAGTTTCATTCAACGGCGCGACGGCGGGAAAGCCGCTCTGGATTCCCTGCCGTCCGTAAAGCGCGACGCCGAACGTCGGGCTGGTGAGCAGCGAATCCGGGTTATTCAAATTCGCATGATTCAGCAGATTGAACGCGGACGCGCGCACAGTTACGCGCGATCCTTCTCCCATGCGACGCAACGGAACCAATCGCGCGAGCGAGACATCCAGGTTGTAGAATCCCGGTCCGATGAATGCGTTCCGCCCGAGATTCCCCAGAGTGCTCGGCGCTGCGTTCGCGAAGGCGCCGGCGTTCAGGAGCCGCTCCCCGCCCGGGACCTGGGCGGACGGCGCAAGCTCGGGTGACGGCCCAATCAAGTTGGCGCGATTGTTGAGAATCTGCCCATCGCCCTCGATCGCGCTCGATGTGCCGAGCACCGAATACGGAAATCCCGAGCGAAAAGCCGCCAGGCCGGAAACGATCCAGTCGCGAAGCAGAAAAGCAGCCTTTGTATTCGGGAGCGCCGCAGGCACGTTCCAGTAGGCCGAGATCACCAGATTGTGGCGCTGGTCGAAATCCGAATTCCCGCGGTCGGCCTGCGGATTGAACTGCTCCGAGAAGGCCGCGCGCCCGCTGGAGCTGGAGCCGGTCTGGACGCCTGTGAAATTGAGATTGAAAAAATCGCCGAGCAGCGGTTCACTCTGATTGTCGATGGCATGGCTCCATGTATAAGTGGCCTGGATCATCCCGCGCGTCGCGCGATAGCGCAGAATCGCGGCAAGCGCGTTGTAGTTCGAAAACCCCTGCCCGGCCCGGTAGGCGA
>Ga0070731_10000764_pt1 | contig 38688 bp, 33 predicted proteins | sample Coa_R1_2_FD_66448 | JGI IMG/M metagenome (GOLD analysis project Ga0070731, IMG submission 66448) | Surface soil microbial communities from Centralia Pennsylvania, which are recovering from an underground coalmine fire - Coalmine... | ecosystem: Environmental > Terrestrial > Soil > Unclassified ...
ATGACAGCCGACTGGGTGCCGCTCCCACACGATGTTCTTAAGATAATCTCGAATCGGATCGTCAATGAAGTGAAGGGTGTGAACCGTGTTGTCTACGACATCACTTCCAAGCCCCCCAGTACGATCGAATGGGAATAATCAACTAGGAAGTTTCTTCTGATGTATTGATCCGAAATAGAGACATGGGTAGCAATGGCCTCGTCAACTGTACGCCAGCCGAAATAGTTACTTGGCGAATTCGCTGTGGTGGCGGCTGTAGAAGATGTAGATGATCAGCCCGAGAACCAGCCACACTACGAAGCGTAGCCAGGTGATCACGAGCAGGCCGGCCATCAGCCCTACGCAAAGGATGATGGAAATCAGCGGGAACCAAGGCACAAATGGAACCCGGAACACACGTTTGCGATCTGGCTGCGTGCGGCGCAATATGATCACTCCCAGCGAAACCAGCGCAAATGCGAACAGCGTGCCAATATTCGACAGATCGGCGGCCTCGCTGACGGCAAAAATTCCGGACGGAACGCCTACAGCCAATCCGGCGATCCAGGTGGACCAGTGCGGGGTTTTGAACCTCTTGTGCACCGCGGAAAAGAATCGCGGAAAGAGTCCATCCCGCGACATCGCATACCAGATCCGCGCCTGCCCATACTGAAAGACCAGCAGAGATGAAATCATTCCCGTCAGCGCGCCGACAACAATAATGGAGCGGGACCAGCGGCTGGCGCCGAGCATTTGCAACGCGTAAGCGACTGGCGCCTGGGCGGCGTCGCCGGAAACAAAGGTTGAGTATTTCATCATTCCCAGCAGCACGACCGAAACGCCGACGTAGAGAACCGTGCAAACGATTAGCGAGGCAATGATTCCAAACGGCAAATCTCGCTGCGGATTACGCGCCTCTTCCGCCGCGGTGGAAACTGAATCGAATCCGATATACGTGAAAAAGACGATCGCGCCGCCGGTCACGACGCCGGCGAAACCGGAAGGCGCAAACGGCTTCCAATTCGCAGGATTGACCAGCGCTCCGCCCACCACCAGAAAAACCAGAATGGCGCCGATCTTGATCGCAACCATGATGTTGTTGGCTTCGGCCGATTCTTTAATCCCGCGCACCAGCAGCACGGTCAGAATGAAGATGATCAGAAATGCCGGAATGTTGAAATAGGACCCTGTCCAGTGCCCTGACTCCCAAACCGGAGTCGACCATTTATCAGGAAGGTTGATGCCGAACGATGCCAATTGCGCCTTGCAGTAAGCAGAAAAGCCAATCGCCACGACGACATTGCTGACAACGTATTCAAGAATTAGATCCCAGCCAATGATCCACGCAAAGATTTCCCCCAATGTCGCGTAGGAGTACGTATAAGCACTTCCAGCGATGGGAATCATCGACGCGAGTTCGGCATAGCAGAGTCCAGCAAAGCTACAAGCGACTGCCACGAGGAAGAACGAGAGCGCAATCGAAGGGCCGGCTGGCGGACGTCCATGCATCAGCAAGTCCGCGGTTCCGCCGCCTCGCAGGAGGTTGACAATGAGGTCGAGGACCTGTGCGTGCAAGATCGAAGGTACCTGGAAATATTCTCCGGCTGCAGCCGTGCCGGTCAGTATGAAGATGCCGGAGCCGATGACCGCGCCGATGCCAAGCGCCGTGAGCGACCACGGGCCCAGAGTTTTTTTGAGGCGTTTGGTCGGATCTTCGGCCTCGGCGATCAGCTTATCGATGGACTTGCAGCAGAAAAGCTGGTTATCGGAAGTTCGGGCGGGTTCGGTGGAAATGGGAGCTTGTGCCAAAGGTCCTCGTGTTAATTCGTGATTAGCAATTAGCACTTAGCATTTGGTCATGAAAGCGATACCCATATCCAAACGCCAAGTGCCAATTACCAGGTGCTGTCTAGCGCTTTGCTTGGCCGCGCGCCAGCTTCTTAACTTTGCGTTTCTGCGAGCCACGTGCGTACTCACGGGCTTTCAGCGGCTTTTCTGTCTTGCGTTTCTTGCGCGAAGTGCGTTTGAATTTCTTACGGTCTTCTTTGCTCAGTGATTTCGTGTTTGCCATGAACCATCCAATTTGGGATTTAGTAATCGAGTAATTTGGTAATTTTAGTGGGTTTCAATCACAAAATTAGCAAATTACAAAATTACCCAATGAATTCTACGCTTTCTCCAGCTGGGCGTATTTCTCGACCAGCTTCTTCAAGCCGAAACGAGGGAATTGTACCGTAAGCTTGACCTCGTCGCCTTCTCCTTCGCGCTGGTAGACGGTTCCTTCGCCATATTTCGGGTGTTTCACTTTCTGGCCCGGCCGAAAGCCCTTTTTTCCCTTGGGTTCTTCGACGGGCAGTTTGGGAAGATTAAACTTCTTCCCTCGCGAGGCGAAGAACTCTGCGATGTTGTCGATGGAGTTATAAGAACGAACCGGAGAAGATCGCTGCCGATGCGTTTCGTGTTGCCAGGCGGCGCTTTGGTCCTCATCCTCGTAGGCGTAGTGAGTTGGGGTGCTTCGCCCGGCGGGACCCCTTGACTGCACCCGCGGCGGGCTCGCTTCCGCGCCGGTCTTTATACGATGCCTACGGGCCGCACCTAATTCTTCGATCAATTCCAACGGGACTTCTTCCAAAAAGCGTGAGGGCACGCTGGCTTCGGGGAGATCGGTGCCATACCGGCGCCGGTAGACCGCGCGGGTCAAAATCAGACTATCCATGGCGCGAGTCATGCCCACATAGCAGAGACGGCGTTCTTCCTCGATATCGTCAGGTTGGAGGAATGTGCGCGAGTGGGGAAACAGGCCTTCCTCCATCCCGGACAGGAACACCAACGGAAACTCCAGACCTTTAGCCGCGTGCAGCGTCATGAGGGTGACTTGGGCGCGCTCATCGTAAGCATCAGCGTCGCTGACCAGAGCCGCGTGGTCGAGAAACTGATCGAGCGTTTCGCCGCGATCGCGCGAATCCATGGCCGCGTTGACGAGTTCGCGGAGATTCTCGATACGTGAGTAAGCTTCGGGCGTGTCTTCTTCCTCTAACTGCTTCATGTACCCGGTTCGATCAATCAGGAATTTTAGAATTTCTGCGGTGGTCGCAGGGCCGCCAGGGGTGCGGAACCCTCGCTCGTCTCCCGCGGCCTTCGAGACGTCGTGCTGATCAAGTGGCGAGGGTGTATGTTCTATTGAGCCCCGATCACCGTCGTCAGCATTGGCGCCAAAGTCGAAGGATGAGGGATCAAAGCCGAGTTGATCATCCAATAACTGTTTGGAGGTCTGCCGAGCTTCGCGTGGCTGGACAGGCGAGGGTGCCTGTCCCTCGGTAGTTTCTCCAAGCCGTTCTACGTAGGTACCGGCCAGCATGGCACGGGCATCCTCGATCAGGTCGCGAAAGCTTTTGAGAGCAGCCAAAGCACGTAAAGGCAAAAGCTGCCTCTGAATCACCTGGCCGATTGCACCCCAAAGAGAAAGTCCAGTTTCGAGTGCGATGCGCTCCACAGTTTCGAGAGTAGTTTTCCCGACGCCGCGAACTGGAGTATTGATGACCCGCAGCAGCGCGATTGAATCATCGACGTTCTGGATGACCTTAAGGTACGAGATCATGTCCTTGATCTCGGCTCGGTCGTAGAATGAGAAGCCGCCGACCACGTTGTATTTCAGCTGATATCGGCGCATCGCCTCTTCAAAAAGACGCGATTGCGAATTGATGCGGTACAACACGGCTGCGTGCGGATTCTCCGCTCGTTCAAGCGCTTCGCGAATATAACGGGCGATTTGATCAGCAACAAAAAGCGCCTCATTCTCCCCATCCGGAGCTTCATAGTAGCCAATTCGTGTGCCACCCTGGCGCGAGGTCCAGAGCGTTTTGCCTTTGCGCTTGACATTGTTCGAGACGACGGCCGAGGCGGCCTTCAGAATGTTCTGGGTGGATCGGTAATTCTGCTCCAGACGGATGATCTTGGCTTCAGGAAAATCATTCTCAAATTCAAGAATGTTGCGAATGTCGGCACCTCGCCAGGAGTAGATCGACTGGTCCTCATCTCCGACCGCGCACACATTGTGGCGAGTACCTGCGAGGAGGCGCATAAGCTCATATTGAGGGCGATTTGTGTCCTGGTATTCGTCGACGAGAATGTATTGGAAGCGGCGATTGTAGTGTTCGCGTACGGCAGTAACGGATTTCAGCAGGCGGACGGCCTCGAGCAATAGATCGTCGAAATCCACGGCATTTGCCTTTGCCAGTTCTCTCTTGTACTCGGCATAGATTTGCGCCACGCGCTCGGTCTTCGGGTCGGACGACTGAAGATAAACCTCCTGGGGGTCCAGCATGTGGTTCTTGGCCCAGGAAATATGCGCCAGAACCGAGCGCGGAGTGACCTGTTTGTCGTCGATGCCGAGGCGGCGCATAACGGACTTCACGAGTTGTTGCTGATCGGCTTCGTCATAGATGACAAATTGTTTTGTAAGACCGATGGGTGTGCCACCAGTGCTGGATGGAATTCGGAGAGCGTCGATATCGCGGCGCAATGCCCGCACACAGAAGGAATGAAAAGTAGAGATAAGCGGTTTGGCGACTGACAAGCCGCCAACCAGCTTATCGACACGCTCACCCATCTCCGCTGCGGCTTTATTGGTGAAGGTCATCGCCAAAATGGATTCGGGCATCACGCCGAAGTTCTCGATGAGATGAGCGATCCGATACGTGATCACACGCGTCTTGCCACTGCCTGCGCCAGCCAGGATCAGCAGCGGACCGTCCGTGGTTTCAACCGCTTCGCGTTGCTGCGGATTCAGTTGGGAAAGAAAAGACAAAGATGGAAACGGCTCCGAAATTCTTCATTGATTTTACAAGGTCTCTGCTGGCGAATCTTCACGGATGAATAATTCTTAACGCGTTCGGCGCAATGCTGACTTCAATCGGTGTTTGACAAACATACTCGCCGTCCGCATAGACGTCGACTGGAGTTTTCGTCTCGATTCCGAGCCGAGTGGTTTGCATGTATTCCACACCTTCAATCCCCAGATGACATCCGAAATAGACACTCGGAAAAAGGCAAAAAAGCTTGAGTTTATTGATGTTATGAAGGAGGCACAGATCGAGCTTGCCATCGTTGAGCTCGGCATGGGGAGCGATCCTCATCCCGCCACCATACGCCGGAGTATTCGCGAAGGCGGTTAAGACCAAGGGAGTTTCGACCCGGGAGACAATGTGTTGCGGGTTGCCAGGAATGGCGACATTGAGCCGCATTGGGACTGCCCGAAAATCAAATAGCGCAGGCGGGAAGCTCAGCAGGTATCCACCGTGACCCCGTAACCAGCGTGGAAGCTGATTTGCGCGTCGCGCGACTTCGCCATCCAGGCCAACTCCGCCCACGCAACAAAAATACTGATGAAGCGGCGCATTCCGACCGGGAATTGAGGTAATGACTCCTAGGTCGATATTACCGACGTTCCGTCCACCAGAGGAAAATTTTTTCCAGGCCGAAAGCGAGGTTTTCTTTTTCGGAAACTGCAGAGCGCGAGCAAAATCGTTTCCACTGCCGCATGGCACGATGAGTACCGGAAGTTGGAGTTGAACCAAGCGTGACAGGTGACGGTGAATGGTTCCATCACCACCAAAGATCAAAATGGCGTCTGCATCCGTTGAGTTGGTTGGCAGACCGATAATCCAGTCTAGGTTAGAGTCTTCGCGGAATGGACGCAGGTCGTTTTCGGACGAATCTAGCCCGAAGATGACAGCGGTACGCATCGCGGGCTTAAAGAGTAGCAAATCCGTGCTAAAATAAGCCCCTCTTGAGAGGTTGAGCTTCTTCCGTAAGGCGCAATAACCCCCGCAGTTCCGACGGACCATTAGTGGAACAGAATCCTCCTGACGGTGCGACTGTAACCTATGCCGATGCCGGTGTGGACATCGACCGTGCCAATCGCGCGAAAAAACGAATTAAGTATCTCGCTCAAAAGACTTTTACTAAAGGCGTACTCAGCGAAATCGGCGGGTTTGGCGGCCTGTTTTCGATTGACAAGGAAAAGTATTTGGATCCGGTATTGGTGTCGAGTGTGGATGGCGTCGGAACAAAGCTTAAAGTCGCCTTCGAGATGAAGACGCATCACACGGTGGGCGCCGATCTGGTGAATCATTGCGTCAATGACATCGCGGTGCAAGGCGCGACTCCGCTGTTTTTTATGGACTACCTGGCGGCGGGAAAGCTTGAGTCCGCGATCGTTGAAAAAGTGATCGAAGGCCTGGCGGAGGCGTGCAAGCACAACGGCTGTGCTTTGATTGGCGGCGAAACCGCCGAAATGCCTGGGTTCTATGCTGATGGTGAATATGATCTTGCGGGTTTCATCATCGGAGTGGTTGAGCGTGATCGGATTATCGATGGGCGGCACGTGCAGGTTGGGGATGTGATCTTGGGTTTGCCGTCGACCGGGCTGCATACCAATGGCTACTCGTTGGCGCGTAAATTATTTTTCGAAGTTGCCGGGTACAGCTTAGAAACGTATGTAAATGAGCTGAAAGGGAAAGTTGGCAACGAATTGATGCAGACGCACAAGAGCTACTGGCCAGTGATTAAGAAACTGGTTGCCGGCGAGTGCGTCTCCGCCATGGCGCATATTACTGGCGGAGGAATCACAGAGAATCTTCCGCGCGTGCTGCCGCGGGGGACGGCGGCAATTATTGAGGTCGGCACCTGGCCGGTGTTGCCAATTTTTGAGCACCTGCAAACACTTGGCAATGTCCCTGCGGCGGAAATGTTGCGCACCTTCAATATGGGGATGGGCATGCTGCTCGTCATTCCCACGGCGAAATTCAAAAAAGCACAAAGCATTTTGGACAAGGTCGGGGAAAAAGCTTACACCGTGGGAAGGATAGTGAAGGGCGACCGCAAGGTGATGTACACGTAGCCGTTAGCGCTTTAGCAGATCGACCGGTTCTCGCACATCGACAACCCGGAAATACTTTGCCAGCGCTGGAAATTTCCTTGCTGCAGCCTCATACATTGCATAAGCCACGTTGCGATAAGATTGGTGACCGGCGGGAGTAGTGCGCAATTCCGAGATATAGACCACCTCGGCGAAATCCATTTTGAACAGAGTTCGTTTGCGAAAGGCGAGTGGAATCCCGTATTGCGAGCTGTCTTGGGCTTCGGGAATGCGTGCTTGCGCCAGTCGCGAAACTCCATCCGCAGTACGCTGCATAATCGTGCGGTAGCGGTCGGAAAGGCCAGCCGCCTGTATCTCTTCCGGTGTTTCGTATCCATGGGCGGTGGTGAATCCTTGTCCAATCTGGATGCAGCGACGGTGCCGATGCATGTCGCGGAACCCACCGATATCCATCAGGATGTCGAAGCGGAACTGTTGGCCGGCACAGAAGGCGCGCGCCATCTCGTCGTGCTTGCCGCGATGACGGAGCCCCGTGTCAATAATTTCTTGGCGGATTTGATCGCCAGCCGCGGCGACGGTTTGTTGAATCTGGCGGTAGGGATAGTGGCAGTGTTCATACAACAGCGTAGTTGCCAGTTCTACTTCCAAATCTTCTTTATCCAGCAGGTCGACCGGCGGTGCCTTGTCCACCCGTTGGCCCTTCATGAGGTGCTTAGCCGCATCTCGGAGTTCGCGTCGCGTTTCAATCTCATACTGGTTAGGGTCAGCGTATTTCACCAAAGTGGGGCCGACGCGGACGTCGTGCAACAACTCTCGTTCAACGTCTGCGCCAAGCTCGGGTGAGAATGCCCGGATCTGGTTCACTACTTTCCGCAACGACGGCTCACTCGCGTTGTATGCCGGCGAAGTAGCGGCTTGTTTTAGCAATTCACCGAGATGGCGAACTTCTTTATGCGTGTGAGATAGCAGATGCGAGACCTGGTTCTCAAGCGTCCTGGCGTTGACGATTTCTCCTAAAGATGTATTTGTCGCGAGGGGCAATAAGTAGCGAGCAATATCAAAGGCGCGCGCTCGTAATGTTCGCTCGTAAGCCTCCTGCTTCATCTCCGCAGGTTTGGGCACGAGGCTTGCTAAGTAGAGCGTCATCCTTTCGGAAAGAGATTCATAATCCGCAAACAGGTCGGAGATGGTTTTGGTGTACAGAGCCTTAGCTTCGCGATCCTCTGCAAAATCCGGAGTGAAGTAGCCACTCTTCTTGAAGTCCTGGTAACGGGTCGAACGCTCCTGTCCATCCCAGCGCTGTTCATCAGCGACCGCGATGGCGGCTAGAATTGAGAGCTTCTCGATGGCCAGCGCGATGTGGGCCAAATCTGCAATCGAGCGATGCCCGTATTGAAAGTAGAAGGTATTAAGGAATTTCTCAGCCTTCTGCTGACTGATTTCCTTCAGTGATTCCTTCATTGACAGTGCAGAGCGGGAGTATTTCGCCATGGCGTAGGCCTGAATTTCCGGTTCCGCTCCGTACACGGCATACACTTCGATGCCGGGGTTAGAACTGTGGTTTCCGTTGGTCGGTTGCGTCGGATTCTCAGATTCGGGCATCGCCCACCTCGAACTTAGCGGTAACTTGGAATATTACTGCAAAGGTTTGGAAGAATTCAGTTGTTAGTTCTCGGTTGCCGGTGCTTAGCTGATTGGATCTGCCTGCTTCCCTGGGCGAGGCCGGGCAAACACTTTTAGTAACTTCCCAGCCTTCCGGAGAATCGTATATAAGGTAAGTACACCATTCATCATGCAGCGTCTTTTTGTCTTCATAACCACAGCACTTGTCTTTTTATCGGTCGCGGCAAGCGCTCAGGATCTTCGCCCAGAGACTTCTCTGTTCGGAAGTAGCAACTACCCGCTCGCCGGAAATCTTTCGCGCGAATCCGGCGGCTCTGGAGCTGGGCTTTCGGATTCGGTGCCGCTGGTTTCACCGCCGACGCTTCCACGTATGGGCCCTGAACTCGCACTGCAGGTGTATCGCAATCGGACCAACATGCAGGTGGAGCAACTGTCATCGTATTCCGCAACTTCCGTCATAAGAGCTCAGTTGCCGGACACGCAGCAATCAGGTGAGTACGAGCTCCAGCGCCATTACTCAGCTCCGGGATCACTGGCATTCAGGCCGGTCCGCTTCAGGGGCGACAGCTTCGTTAAGAACAATGTCATTCTGAAGATCATGCAGTCGGAAGCGAGCCATGTAGAAAAGGATGATCCTTCGTTAAACGCCCTGAGCGCGGCAAACTATAAGTTCTCTTACAAGGGAACGACGCAATTAGAAGGGCGTGTGGTGCACGTATATCATCTCAAGCCTCGTCACAAGCGTCCCGGATTGTTCAAGGGCCGCATTTACTTGGACGCTTTCACGGGCAGCATGGTACGGGCCGAGGGTAGTTTGGCCAAATCGCCGTCCCTTTTCCTCAAGCAAGTCGAGTTCGTTCAGGATTATACGGACGTGGATGCCTTTACGCTGCCGGTTCACATGCACTCGGACGCCAAGGCGCGAATTGTGGGCCGCGTCGTGGTCGATATTCTGTATTCCGACTATCGCGTTTCAAGTGGAGCGGTTCCATCCCAAACGATACCATCGCTATAAATCTCATGCCATCCGGAACAGTGTGCATCGGTACTGATCCGCGCTGAATCGTTCCAAGCTGGTCTGTCCGCCGATTGACCATGGGCGTCATGGCCTCGTGGCGCAACGTGACGCTTGACGGATTTTCGGGTAGCTGATGGCTTTCTAACCAACAGCTCTCGAATTTTGCTGCGTGCAGTTTAGGGTTCCCCTATGCTTTCTCTAGATATGACGCCGGGCCCCGAGCAGCTGCTCCTAGAGCTTTTTGCTGTGTTCGTGTCCGCCAAGGTGGTGGGCGAAGTGTTCGAGCAGTTCAGCCTGCCGTCAGTGTTGGGAGAAATTCTGGCCGGAGTTGTGCTTGGCCCTTATGCATTAAAGCTAATCGATCCTAGTAACATTATTTTCTCGGTTGCTGAGATTGGTGCGATTTTTGTTCTCTTCAGCGCGGGTCTCGAAATCAGCCCCCGGGATCTGATTGATGTCGGCAGCAAGGCGGTGCAGGTCGCAGTGGCTGGTGTGGTTTTGCCCTTTGTGCTCGGCTTCGTTTACATGAAGCTACGTGGCGATGCTTCGAGTGAGGCCGTTTTCGTCGGTGCTGCCATGGTTGCGACCAGCGTGGGGATTACCGCTCGCGTACTGGCTGATTTGCACGTGCTCTCGAGTCACACTGCAAGAATTATTCTCGGTGCGGCTGTGTTCGATGACATTCTAGGCATGGTGCTGCTTGCGGTCGTGGGCGGATTTGCGAATGGCGGCGCACCGAAGTGGGGGCATCTCGCAGTGCTGGCGATCGAGGCCGCTGGTTTCTCACTTTTCATGATGTTTATTGCGCCCAGAATTGTGCGGCGAATAGAGCCGGGGGTAGAACATCTTTCGACCCAAAATGCATCCCTGGTGGTGGCGCTGGCAATCTGCTTACTGCTTTCCTGGCTTGCAGCAAAGATCGGCATGGCGGCTATTATTGGTGCATTCTTTGCGGGCCTGATGTTCGCGGACTATGCGCCGCGATGGAATCTCGCGCCTCGTGTCGCCGGCATCACAGAATTTCTTTCACCCTTCTTCTTCTTCGCGATCGGTTCGCGACTGAACTTGAGACTGTTTACAGGGAATGTTTTGTTAGCAGCCGGGGTCGTCTCTCTGCTCGCGATAATTTCCAAGATCATCGGCTGCGGTTTGCCGCTATTGAATGAAGGTTGGCAGAACGTAGTACGCGTCGGGGTTGGCATGCTTCCGCGTGGCGAGGTGGCTTTGATTGTTGCCTTGGTCGGATTGCAATCGGGCATAGTGCTGCAGTCCACCTACGCGATCGTCGTGTTCATGACGGCGGTCACCACGCTGATAGCGCCTCCGTGGTTGCGGTACTTATTTCGCAACGAGATGCCGCGGCACACTCAAAGAGCTGCCGCATCTGCTCACGTGCGGCTATAATTTCTTTCTTTCCCAAAATTGAGGAGTTGATCATGCGTTTATCCGGCCGGATTGCGCTGGTTACAGGCGCTTCCCAAGGAATTGGTCGTGCCTGTGCGGTTAAGCTGGCCGAAGCCGGCGCGGAGGTTGCGCTCGTCGCACGCAATCTGGAAAAGCTGAACGCAGTCGCGGAGCAAATCAATGCTCAAGGCGGTAAGGCGTCCGTCTTTGCTTGCGACCTCAGTGAGGAAGAACAAATAAAGTCCGGGTTCAAGGCGGCGCTGGCGCAATTGGGCAAGATTGATATCCTGGTCAACAACGCCGGAATCACCCGCGATCAGCTCGTGATGCGAATGAAACGCGCAGATTGGGATGCGGTGATCAACACTAATCTCACGTCGGCTTATCTTTGCGTTCAGCAGGTGATCGGTTCGATGCTGAAACAGAGGTGGGGGCGAATCATTAACATAACGTCGATTTTTGGCCAAATGGGCCAAGCGGGGCAGGCTAATTACGCGTCTTCGAAAGCGGGACTTATCGGTTTAACCATGGCGATCGCCCGCGAAGTCGGGTCACGAAACATAACTTGTAACGCGGTGGCGCCGGGATTCATCGAAACCGGAATGACGGCGGGGCTAGGGGAAGAGCTTCGGCAGAACGCGTTAAAGAACATTCCTCTGGGCAGGCTTGGCACACCGGAAGACGTGGCAAATGCAGTTGCCTTTCTGGCGTCAGAAGAGTCGTCGTACATTACCGGTAATGTGCTGAACGTAAACGGCGGCATGCTGATGGGCTAGAAAAAAGGGCATAGAAGAAGTGACTGCGGCATTAAATTCGGCTGCGTTTGCTGGATTTTCCATCACGCAGGCCTGCTCGCAGGCGGACCTCGCGCAAGCACGAGAACTTTTTCTTGAGTACGCTCAGTCTCTTGGGTTCAGTCTGTGTTTCCAGGGTTTCGATCAAGAGCTGGCAAACCTGCCCGGCGATTACAGCCCGCCTGAAGGACGGTTGCTTTTGGCAAAGCTTGGCGAGGAAAGCATTGGTTGCGTTGCTCTGCATAAGCTGCAGCCTGATATCTGCGAAATGAAGCGGCTGTATCTGCGACCGCAATTTCGGGGAAAAGGTTCCGGGCACGTTCTCGCGAACGCGGTGATTGCAGAAGCGCGAAAGATCGGTTACAAGTTCATGCGCCTCGACACGGTCGAACCAGTAATGGGTGACGCGGTTGCACTCTATCAGAGGATAGGCTTTTATCAAATCAGCCCATATCGGTTGAATCCCATGCCGGGCACACTCTACATGGAACTGCAGTTGTAAGACTTCCCATCGATCCAGGAGGCATTCTCGAATGAAATCCCCATTTCTGTTGATTTTTCTTTTGCTTGCCACGATGTCGGTTGCTGCCACTTCAAAGGACGTTTCTTACAGGAGCGGCGATGAGATGGTTAAAGGGATTCTGTACGCCCCCGATGGCAAAGGACCGTTTCCGGGCATTCTGGTCATTCATGAATGGTGGGGACTGAACGATTGGGTCAAAGAACAAGCCGCGAAACTCTCAGACCAAGGCTATGTAACCCTTGCGCTCGATCTTTACCGTGGCAAAGTCGCGACCACGCCTGACGAGGCTCATGAGATTATGCGCGGAGTACCGGAAGATCGGGCCAAGCGCGACCTGGATGCGGCGTTTGATTTTCTGAAATCACAACCAAATGTGAAGAAAGATCGCATCGGCTCGATCGGTTGGTGTATGGGCGGCGGTTATTCGCTTGATGTGGCGCTCGAGGAGCCTGGTTTAAAGGCCGACGTGATCAACTATGGGCACCTGGTCACGGATCCAAGCTCAGTCGAAAAAATCAATGCTTCAATTCTGGGGATTTTTGGCGCACAAGATCGTGGGATCCCGGTGGAAGATGTGAAGAAATTTGAATCGTTACTCAAGGACAAAGGTAAGAAGGTCGAAGTCGTCATTTATCCTGATGCGGGCCATGCCTTCGAAAATCCCAACAATAAAGCTGGTTATCGCCCGGACGATGCGAACGATGCCTGGAAACGGACGGTTGATTTCTTTTCAAGCACGCTGAAGATGTAGTGAATGCGAAAGCGGGTATCGCCCGTCAGTGCTAGTGTGATGAGCCTGAAGTTCTTACGCATGGCACGAATTTCCACTTGCCAGACGATACTACTCTAGTTACTATTCTGCATTCCCAGAGTCCAGTCGGACGCTTCGTCATGAATATCGGCGAGACCATTAGAAATTATCGCTTGCAAAAGGGGATGTCCCAGGGCGACATCGAAAAACGTACGGGTTTACTGCGCTGCTATCTTTCGCGGGTGGAGAACGGGCACACGATTCCTTCTCTCGATACACTCTCGAAGATCGCCGGCGCAATGGAATTGCCGTTATCTCAGTTTTTCGCGGAGCCCGGTCATAGCAATGGGACTAAGGGATTGCCGCAGCTCTCGGATGACGAGGTACGTTTCCTGAGCCAGATTCGCCGCTATGCTGTCAGCCTCAACGACAGCGACCGCAAACTGGTGCTCGCCATGGTCAAGAAAATGGCGGCCAACGCGGGGAGATAAAGAAGCACTCAGCCTTCAGCACTCAGCATTTATTGATATCGTGGGCACGGATTCGCGTGCCTCAACCAGTTCCCGAACTGCCGCGCGCTGATTGCGGAGCACTGATGTTGTGACTTTAGTTCTACCCCGATGGTGCCCGTTGGGAACCTCGCTACATTTCCACGCGTCACCTAGACTTTGACCGGGAGATTTCCGGTGACAGTCGACGAAGAACTGAATCTGCTTGAGTCGCAACTGCGCCGGCTCAAGATCGAATACGAAGTTTACTTCAGCAATCCCACCAAGAAGCCGCCAACCGATATCGAATGGAAAGTGCTATCGCTGCTCAGAAAATTTAGCGATGGCGGGCGGATGAACTTCTCTCAAAGGTTCCGGTACAACGAAATGGCCCAGCGTTATGCGGTCTACTCCGATTTGTGGCGCAAGAAGGGCCGAATTCGCGAAGAGGGATATCGGCGTCCACAAGACGCTTTGCTGTCGGTACAGGGTGTGCGACCGGAGGAACACCAACCGCAGCACCATCCGGTGTATGGGATCTCCCATGCAGCTTCGACCGGAGCCGCCACAGCCCAGGCCCAAGCTGGCCCACTCACGGTTCAGTGCTCTGATCCTCGTGCAGAGAGCGACAAAGTGCAGCAACTTTACCGTGCTTTGGCGACTGCAAAATCGAAAGCAGGAGAAGCACAGGCCGGTAATTTTGACAGCTTTCAGGCGTTTGTACAGAAAAAGACCGATCAGATTCGCAAGCAATATGGGTGCGCGGCCGTCGAATACAGCGTCGATTCTCAAGGACACCTGAAAGTGAAGCCGAAAGTCTAGCTATACTGCTCACCCTCCGACCCTTAGCTCTTTGGTCCAAAAGAAGCCCCTCTGCATTTTGGGACACCTTTCATGCAAACCTCGCTATTTACGGGCCATCCAAACAAGTACGGAAAGGCACAGCAGAACAGCAATGAGACACGTCAGCGGCTCGTCGCAGCCCCCTTTGTCTGTCCAGGGCGCTTGGCCTCAGCCTCGTACTGGCGAAGTCCAAAACAAGCAAAACGGATCGCAGACAAACAAACCGCTCGCAGGGTTGGCAAGGAAGCTGCGAGAAAATGAAGTAATTGCATGGCTGATGCTTAGTTTGTTTCGTGCGTTGCAGCGCATCGGCATCAATATCACTCCTAATCATTTTTACTGGCCGATTCCGGACGTTGCGGAACTGGAAACGCGTGACTGGCCGGTCCGTATGCCGTCTGAGGCATTCGATTTTCGTCTGGGCCGTCAAGTGGAATTGTTGCTCAAGATCGCTGCTGACTATCGAATCGAGTGGAATTTCCCTGAAAAAAGCGGGGATGGTTCCAGTGTCTATCATTACAACAATGGTTTCTTTGAGAGCGTAGACGCCGAGATCGCCTATTCATTGGTCAGGCTGTTCAAACCGACAAGGATCATCGAAATTGGAACCGGTTTCAGTACCCGCGTGCTGGCAGCTGCATTGCAGGCTAACTTGGAAAAAGACAGAACGGCCGGCGAGTTGATCAGCATTGATCCCATGCCCGAGAGATTGCCCCAAAATGGCTTCTCAGACTTAGTCACTGTCTTGCCCCGGCGTGTGCAGGATGTCGATCTCGGGATTTTTCGTTCACTCGGTCCAAACGATATTTTGTTCATCGATTCCAGTCACGTCGTTGCGACGGGCAGCGATGTCGTACGCGAGTTCCTGGAAATACTGCCGACTTTGCGTCCCGGAGTTCTCGTTCACGTGCACGACATATTTTTGCCGTCCGACTATCCCCGCGAAGCAGTTTTGAAGAACATGTGCTTCTGGTCTGAGCAGTACATGTTGCAGGCGTTCCTCAGTTTTAATTCCAGCTTTGAAGTTATTTGGACCTCCAGCGCCATGCAGAGCTTCCGTCGCGACCTGCTCGATACAGTTTTCCCACGCTGGAGGTTTAGCTACAAAGCCATCCCAAGGTCGCAACGTCGTTGGGTGCCGAGCATCGATAAGCAACGCACATGGCCGTCCAGTTTTTGGCTCCGCCGGATTTAGCACGCTATCGGCTTGAGTCATCAGTAATCCTTAATGGCTGTTAAAATTCCTGGTTGCTAGAACGAAAATTGCAGCGTGGAGCCCCGGAATGCCCAAAATTACCCGCGCCATTCTCAGTGTGACCGACAAAAGTGGGTTAGTCGCGTTTGCGAGCAGGCTGAGCGCGCTTGGGATAGAACTCATTTCCACGGGGGGAACTGCCAAGCTGCTGCGGGATTCGGGTATTCGCGTGCGAGACGTTTCTGAGCTAACCGGGTTTCCTGAGATGCTGGATGGACGGGTGAAGACGCTCCACCCAAAAGTGCATGGCGGCATCCTTCATCGGCGCGAGAATGCCGCGCATCGCGCCTCGGTAGCAGAACACGGAATCGAACCGATTGATATGGTAGTTGTGAATCTGTATGCGTTTGAAAAAGTGGCAGCCAAGCAAGAGGTCGAGATTGACGAGTTAATCGAAAACATCGATATTGGTGGACCCTCGATGATTCGATCCGCGGCAAAGAATTTCCACGATGTTGCCGTGGTGACCTCACCCGCCGATTACGATCTAGTTGCCAGTGAACTGGAGAACTCAGGCCGCGAGTTGTCGTCCGGTACCAAATGGCGACTGGCCCAGAAAGCCTTCGCGATGACGGCCGCTTATGATGCGAACATAGCCTCGACTCTGGAGGGGATCTCCGGCAATGGATTGCGATTGCGCGCGGACCCCAGCTTTCCTGCCGTACTGCGACTCTCTTTCAATAAAGTGATGGACTTGCGGTACGGCGAAAATCCCCACCAAAAAGCTGCCATGTACTCCGACGGCTCCGGTAAAGGAGTGGCGAACGGCAGACAAATTCAAGGTAAGGAGCTTTCCTACAACAACATTGTGGACATGCAGGCTGCTTGGGACTTGGCGCAAGAATTTCAGGAGCCGTTCTGCGCCATTATCAAGCATACCAACCCGGCGGGAGCAGCAACGGGAAAAAATCTTGCTGAAGCCTACGTGAAGGCTCTGGAATGCGATCCGGTATCATCCTTTGGCGGGGTGATCGGTGTGAATCGGGCGATCGACGAATCGGCTGCGGAGGAAATCGTTAAACTCTTTGTAGAAGTTATTGCCGCGCCACGTTTCGAAGCTGCTGCGCTAAGCAAGTTCGCAGGTAAGAAAAATTTGCGTTTGGTCGAAGTCACGCATGCGCGGCCAAGATGGGTTCTGAAGAATATTTCGGGAGGCATTCTGGTGCAGGATGTTGACGCGCGCGCTTTGCAGGAAGGTGACTTGAAGGTGGTTAGCAAACGCCAGCCCACGGCAGATGAAAAACGCGCGCTGATGTTTGCTTGGAGAATCTGCAAGCATGTGAAGTCGAACGCAATTGTTTACGCCCGAGATGGTCAGACGGTCGGTGTTGGTGCGGGGCAGATGAGCCGGGTAGATGCTTGCAAGATTGGTGCGATGAAAGCTGTTTTGCCTTTGAAGGGAACAGTTGCCGCTTCAGACGCGTTCTTTCCTTTTCCTGACGGAATAGAAGAGATTGCGAAAGCAGGCACCACCGCCATAATTCATCCCGGAGGTTCGGTGCGCGATCAGGAGGTGATTGAAGCGGCTGATCGTCTGGGATTAGCTATGGTCCTCACCGGTATACGGCACTTCCGGCATTGAGTTCCGCTCTTACCGATCAACCCGCGGTTCCATCGCGCCATGGTTCAGGATATTCACGAGGCCAATGGCGAGCGTAAGAAATTCTAACGGTCCTTGTACTTACGGCTACCCTGCGGCCGATTAGCCGTCTCCTTTTCTCAAAATCCTGGCTGACGAAGGTTTACAATAGCTGGAGCACCCGCCCGCGGCGGTTCAGCATCCAATTGCCTATGGCTTTGGGAGTTCAAAGGTCTTGATGACAAGTAGATACTCTCCTCTTTTTCTTTTTCTGCTTCTTTTTGCGGTTGCAGCGGTAGCCCAACAGTCTCCCGCCCCGGCGGTTCCGCAGTCGAGTGCTGAACCGGCTTCGAAAACTGCAGCGGCACCCGCGCGTAAGGTAGATCGCGCATCTTCCTATTATCACTATGCTCTGGCGCACATGTACGAGGAGCAGGTCGCGATGTATGGTCGCAGCGATCTTGCTAACAAAGCGATCGACGAATATCGGCTGGCGATTGAAGCCGATCCAACTTCGGAGTATCTGACGGCAAGTTTGGCGGAACTTTACGCCCGCACCGGCCGCATTCGCGATGCGGTTCTTGAGGCGCAGGACATTTTGAAGCGCGACCCTGACAACTTAGAAGCTCATAAGTTGTTGGGCCGCATCTACCTTCGGTCCCTGGGCGATGCCCCGCCCACGAATGGATCTGATAGCGTGCTCAAGCTTGCGATCGAGCAGTACGAGGAGATCATCAAGCTTGAGCCCGATAGCGTGGACGATCATCTTCTGCTGGGTCGTCTCTACGGCCGTAATAATGACCTCCAGAAGGCGGAGAACGAATTCAAGACGGCGCTGAAGATCGAACCGGATTCAGAAGAGGCAGTTACGGCATTGGCATTCCTGTACACCTCGGAAGGCGATTCAGCGCGGGCTGCGGAGGTTCTAAGCCAAGTTCCTGATTCTTCGCGTTCGGCCAAGCTTTACTCCGTGCTTGGTTATACCTACGAGCAGGAAAAGGATTACAAAAAGGCGATTGATGCCTACCGCAAAGCAATCGCTCTGGATCGCGACAATCTCGACGCGATTCGTGGCTTGGCACAAAATCTGATGAACGACGGCCAGACCGATGCGGCGCTGGAACAGTACAAGATAATCGCGGATGCTAATCCGGAGGATCCGCAGACCCATTTGCGAATGGCGGAAATTTACCGCAAGCAAGGGAAATTCGATCTCGCTCTCGACAACTTGAAGGCTGCTCAGTCTACCGTTCCCGATTCCATGGAAGTTCCGTACAACATGGCGGTGATTTATCAGGCGCAGGGGCGGTACGACGAAGCGGCGCAAGCGCTGCAGGATTTGCTGAAGAAAACCGAGAAGCCCGACGGCAAATACAGCAAAGACGAAACCAACAACCGTGCACTTTTTCTTGAACGGCTCGGTACGATTTATCGAGAGGACAACAACACTCCGCTCGCGATCGAGACATTTCGCAAGATGCTAACCCTTGGCGACGACAATGCCGAGCGCGGATACCAGCAGATTATCGATACGGATCGCGAGGTAAAAGATTGGCAGGCTGCGACCGACACAGCAAAAGAAGCTGTTCAGAAGCTACCCAATGACCGCGACCTGAAGATGGTGTACGCCGCGCAACTGGCGGACATGGGTAAGCCGGATGAGGGCCTGCAGGAAGTCAAATCTCTCCTTACGGGCAAGCCCGAAGATCGGGAGGTCTACATAACCCTGGCGCAGATGTACAGTCGCCTAAAGCGCTGGCCAGAAGCGGAACAGGCGCTCGATAAAGCAAGCCAGCTTTCCATCAAAGATGAAGACAAGGAGTATGTCGAGTTTTTGCGCGGTTCTACATATGAGCGCCAGAAAAAATACGATCAGGCCGAGGATGTGTTCCGCAAAGTTCTGGCAAAGGACCCCGAAAATGCTGCTGTACTCAACTATCTCGGCTACATGCTGGCCGACCGGGGCCAAAAGCTTGACGAAGCGCTGACGATGATTAAGCAGGCGGTCGATCTGGAGCCGGCAAACGGCGCCTACCTGGACTCATTAGGCTGGGCCTATTTCAAGCTTGGCAAGTACGACCAGGCTGAGGACAACCTCACGAAAGCTTCACAGCACATGGGTGCCGATCCTACCGTACAGGAGCACCTTGGCGACCTGTATCAGAAGACCGGTAGGCTCAAACTCGCCGCCGCACATTGGGAACGGGCAATTGCAGAGTGGAACAAGACGGTCGCTCCGGAAGTGGACAACGATGAGCTGGCGAAGGTCCAGAAGCAGCTCGAGTCGGCCAAGGTCAAGCTGGCGAAGGAAGAATCTGAAAACAAGTAGCGAGTAGCCAGGAATCAGTAGCTAGTAGTTAGGATCAGGCGACGGATTCGTACTCCGCCTCATTGTGATTCCCGTTTTCTGAGCTGCTGAGCAAGTCTTGCCGCAGACGTTCCATTTGCACAGAAGCTTCCTTGATCTGTTCTGCACATTCATGACCTTGCTTCGGCAGAAATCCGCCATAGTTCTGCAGTAAAAGCCTGGCATTCTCTTCAATCGTTGTGGTTTTGAAGCGTGCCTGATTGGACAGAGCAGATGTCAATTTCTGTAACTGAACGTCACGCGACGCTGATTCTTCCCGACTCTGAGACGCTTGTTTCTCCAGAGCCTTCCCGTGGTAATGCACAAGTAAGAACAGGCAAGCCGTGAATCCCAGCAGGCCGAGGTTGGTCAACACGGTTTCTTTCAGGGTCTTGGCCAGTACGTTGCTTCGCTCTTCGCTGTACGTAGCGAGGCTGCTGTTTTGTGACGCGGCCAGCGAAGCCAGGAGCTTTCGAGCATTCTCCATGTCCTGTTCACCTTCGTTTGTCGCTACCAATTTGAAAGCACGATGCCGGTAGCCCTCCTGGCGCAAGTTGATGGAGTGCTCCATCTCGGTTTCTTTGGAGGTGGCGAGAGTTTCAAGCTCTGATTCCAAAGCACGTTCGCGATCAATATGGTTCGCCAGCGCTTCGCGCAGGGCTGCGAAATCAGTGGCAATTCTGGCCTTCGCGACGGTGTAGGGCTGCAGGTAAGCAGGGTCGCCGCTGAGTAAATAGCCGCGCTCGCCGGTTTCCATATCCGTCAAATCGGTAAGCACGCGCGAGACATTTGCCTGGGCTACGGCATTTTCTAAGGTCATAGCGGCGATCGTGTGTACTCGCTTTAAATGGTTGACAGCCAGATAGCCGTTTACTGCAATGGCAACGAGCAGTACAGGAGCCAGAGATTGCAGGGCAATTTTGCGAATCATGTTACCGCCATCCCTCACACAATAAGTCGAACGCAACCAGCCACCCGAATTCCTCAACTGATTGCTGCTAAGGATAATAGGCTGATTGACCCGCAATCATGTTTATATCTGTGGTGCCTGGCCGTGCTTCGCGTCCGGGCCTGAAATAAAGCGTGGGTAGTGGGTCAGGTTAATCAGGACCGGTCTGTAATTTGAGCGTGAGCGGTTCGATTCGCAAAGCAAATCGAAAAGTGCAGTCCGAAAGATCCGGACCGACTACTTTGAACGAGTATTCAAAATCTGATCGCATATAATAAAAATGTTGGCAGCTGGACCGGACGGTCGCTCTCGTTCTTCAAGAACGGGAGAGGAAAGTCCGAACTCCACAGAGCAGTGTGCCGGATAACGTCCGGGAGGATGGGTTGAAGCCCATTCGACGGAAAGTGCCACAGAGAACATACCGCCCCGCTCATTCTGGCAAGAGCATGGGCTCTTTCGAGAATGGGCGGGGTAAGGGTGAAAAGGTGCGGTAAGAGCGCACCGCTGGCGTAGCGATGCGCCAGGCATGGTAAACCCCACACGGAGCAAGACCAAATAGGGAGGGAGTGCGGTCGAAGCGTAAGTTTTGGCTGACACATGCTGGCTCGGCGCGTCACAACCTCCGGGTAGGTCGCTTGAGCCGCTCAGCAATGGGCGGCCTAGAGGAATGGCCGTCCCGTCGCAAGACGGACAGAATTCGGCTTACAGGTCCGGCTGCCACAATTCTCCCAGGCAGTCTTTCGCTTCCCAGGTTAGCTCGCGGACGCTCGCGGAACCTGGGGCACCGACTCTCCACCAATCGCGCCGAACCCGTATAGAGTGTTTCGAACCTATCGAGGTTCGACTATGAGCGCGGCACATGAGCAGTACGCGTTGGGCAGGTCGAGGTGGGAGTACGGGCGTTTGGCCCGACAGGCGGAAATCATGAAGCCGATGACCCGGCGGCTGTTTGAGGACGCTGGGATTCGCTCCGGCATGACTGTGCTTGATCTGGGATCAGGCGCTGGCGATGTGGCCATGCTGCTGGCGGAAATGGTTGGTCCGGAGGGCCGGGTGATCGGCCTCGATCTCGACGATGATGCCATGCAGCACGCTCGCGAGCGCGCGATTGAATCACGCTTCCACAATGTCCACTTCGTGCATTCTGACTTCTCCCATTACCGTCCGGAGGCGCCGCTGGATGCGATCGTCGGGCGGCTGGTGCTGATGTATCAGACTGATCCTGCGGCGGCGCTGAGGCCTGTGTGCAAGCATCTTCGTCCTGGTGGTGCGGTCGCAGTCATCGAGCCGTGGTTCCGTCCAATCGAGGGCGTCGATGGCGTCATGAAGACGGCGATCAACTGCTTGATCGAAACGCTGCGGCGCTCTGGGGCTCATGTCGATTTGGGGCCGCGCCTGCACCGGGTATTTCCGGCGGCGGGTCTGCCCGTGCCCGAGATGCGCTTCGAGGCGGTCGTGGATGGGCGCGACGATTCGCCACTCTATCAGTATGTGGCGGACACTATGGCGAGCCTGTTGCCCAAGGCACTCGAATATGGAGTTCCCGGCGCTGAAAAGCTGGACATCACTTCTCTGCCGGGACAGGTACGTGCGGAAATGAATGCCGTCGGCTACGCCATGGTGGTTGCATCGATGGTGTGCGCGTGGTGCCGGACCTCCGAGTGACGGCCCGTGCCGTGGAAATCTGACATCATGCTGCGGTACGGGTAACTTGAAATGCCGCGGCCAGCTCAAGTTGCTACAATTGAGGCACGATTTGCGGGGTGTACGATGAACGTTCCCGTGCTGGTTTACCTACTGCTTCTGCTTGCTCAAACTTCGAGCAGACCTTCTCCTGACATGCTCCAGCACGCTCATGAAGACGCCGGTCGACACAGGCAGTCCGCGATTCGCATTAACGATCTCGCCGACCAGATTCATTCGGAGAATGAGGCAAGAGATTTGGTAACGGAGATCGCCGCGGTTTTCGAAAAAGAACTGCCGCCAGCGTGGGCAACGCGCAGCATCCGTGAGCGGGTTGCTCGGGCTGAATATGAATCCATAAGCGATTCTGCATTGATTCCTGAGCAACGCATAGTTGACGTCTGGAACGAGTATGTGCGGCAGATTGGAGCACCGAATGAAGCACTAGTGACTATCGCCGAAATCCATAACTTGCGGGACGCCGAATTCACAGGGGCGCGATATATGTGGGCACGTGGGAGCCAGCACATCTGGAACGTGTCAAACATTTACGCGATTGGGGATGATGGCAAAGTCGCTGATGGCTGTCGCGCGATCGAGGCGGTGCGGGTGATCTATGACCTTTACCGATATGACAACCTGCAAGGGGCGCGAGATCGAGTCAAACGTGGAGTCCTGGCATCCGATCTGGTCAAGAATGTCTCCGATTCCACTCCGAGAAAGGGAGCAGTCCACACGGAATTGCGCCCTCTTCTGAATCCTGTCCAGGCAGCCGAACGGCGCTATGTGCAGGAGCATGGATCGGTCGAGTACGAGCAACTGATGAAAAGGCTGTTTGACGAATTGTTTCCGCAAGGTGAAGAGCAGCTCAGTTTGAGGTAATCAACTAATTACCAGACACGGAGTATCCGGCCTCTCGGTTTCCGCGTTAGGTTTCCATCTGTCATCCGAAGATCACGGCGAGTCGTGACCAGGCTCACGGCTTAAGGTTTGCCTCGCCGCTATTCTAAGAATGGAAAGAAAGGGTTTTATGGCGGCCAGCGGATTGTCGCTCAACCGCTTCGAGCGCATCCTCCTTCGAGCAGCGTTAATCCTTGCCGGATTGCTTATTTTCGTGCGAATCGGGGCTATGGTTGTTCTTGCCTTTATTCACCACAGCCATTGAAGTCCATCCACTTCAGTCAACAATCGTTCCTTTTGACAGAACTCTGGCTACAATAGCCTTTCGCAAACAAAACTGTCGGAAGTCTTATCTGGAAGGGGTGCTTATGTCCTTTCGGTTCGTATTCATAGCCCTGGCAATTGCTTTTGCATTAGTGGTGGGAGCATTCCTGGTCAACCGTGCGAGGCCGAAGGTTGAGACAGAACAACCGAACGCGGAATTTGTACGTGCTACCGGCAAATGCGCCGAATGCCATGCCCGAACGCAGTACTCCATTGTGCATGAATATGAGATCAGCATGCACGCGCGTAAGGGGGTGAATTGCCTGGATTGCCACCATCCGGTGGAGGGCCAGGACAAAAAAGATCATCACGGTTTTGCGATTTCTACGAAACTGACGGCCGGCAATTGCCGCAGTTGCCACGAGACCATTTACCAGCAATTTTTGCGCAGCCGCCATGCCGCCCCCGCATGGGCCGCGATCTATGGCGAGAAGGGATTGAGTCCGGAACAGGTAAATTTCTCTGAAACGTACCAGCCGGGAGGCACTCGCCGATCGGCGCATCCGTTTGTGCAGTTGGAAGGAGGATCGGCGATGGCGAGCGGATGTGAGCAATGCCATAGCGTGGGAAGGCCGAATGCCGACGGCACCATTGGCACTTGTACTGCCTGCCACACGCGACACACCAGCTCAGTACGAATTGCGCGACTGCCCAGCACCTGTGCGCAGTGCCACATGGGGCCCGACCACTCACAAATTGAAATCTACGAAGAATCCAAGCACGGGGTGATGTTCCATGCGCAGGAACGCCTGCTGAACCTCGATGCTTCGCCAAAAACTTTGACGACCCGCGACATGTTCATTCCCACCTGCGCGACGTGCCACATGAGCGGTATCAACGGGCTGGGCGTAACCCACGATCCCTCCGAGCGGCTTTCGTATTATCTAGCGAGTGCTATCAGCGGCAAGCGACCGAACTACGCCCAGGCACAAGCCAAGATGAAGCAGGTATGCTCGCAGTGCCACACGCCCGCTGTGATCGACCGAGTTTACGATCAGGCGGAAAAAGTCGTGCTATCGACCAATCAACGCGTGCAAGCGGCCCAGGAGTTGGTCAATGGTTTACGCAAGGATGGGGTGCTGACAGGGCCTCCATTTTCCCAGCCGATTGATTTCATCTACTTTGATCTGTGGCATTACGATGGGCGCACCAGCAAACATGGGGCGTTTATGGGTGGAGCGGACTTTGTGCAGTGGCATGGAAATTATCCGATGCTGCAAAGAAGTGTCGAACTGAACGCGATGGCGGCGGAACTGCGGAGAGAGCATGGCAGGGCCCACTGAGCGCCGGTGGAATCAGCCCGAGTTATGGATTGAGATCTTCGCGATTCTGAACATCGGCTTTCTGACCTTCGATATTTATCTGGCCCACTCGGTGAATCAGTTTCGCAGCCCGGCAGAGTACATTCCCTTGTTTTTTTCGGCGACCGCACCGATTCTTCTCATCGTTGGGCTGACGCAAAGGACGCGGTTGCGGATTATCTGGAAGATCGTGGGTCATGCGGTTGGTTGGGCCGCAGTCGGAGTGGGGTTGACGGGCGTTATTCTGCATCTTGAAAGCCATTTTTTTTATGAGCGAACGATTCGGAGCCTGACGTATTCTGCGCCCTTTGCCGCTCCACTGGCTTATTCCGGTCTGGGCTTTCTGTTGATCATGAACCGTATGGTTGAAGCAGACTCGACCGAGTGGGCGCGATGGATTTTGCTTTTCACCCTCGGTGGCTATTTTGGAAATTTCGTTTTCAGCCTGGCTGATCACGCCGAGAACGGATTCTTTTTCCCAGTGGAGTGGGTACCGGTAGCGGCAAGCGCGTTAGCGATCGGCTTTCTCACGGTTCCGCTGCTGACGAGAGTTTCAAGGCTGTACATTGACCTGTGTGCGACAGTCCTGGTGCTTGAGGGGGCGATCGGACTTTGGGGATTTGTGCTTCATACGATGGGCAATCTTGAAGGTCCATCAGTCCACGCTTTCGACAACTTCATTTACGGTGCGCCACCCATGGCGCCGTTACTGTTTCCCAACCTGATGGTGCTCGGCATAGTCGGGTTATGGCAGTTGCGCAACGATACTGGCTACTTAATGCGCATATGATGTTTATTAGGTGGCGGGAGGTGAATCAATATGGGCATGAGCTATGCGGCACCGGGGAGGATGGTGGCGCACAACATGGTCACCACGCAATTTGAATTGGATGGATTCCGCGTGGTGCGTACCTTGGGAGTCGTGCGAGGAATCGTGGTGCGCTCGCGATCGATCTTTGGCACGATTGGTGCGGGATTGCAGACGCTCATTGGCGGAAACATTACGTTGCTGACGAATTTGTGCGAAAAGACGCGAGCGGAGGCTTTCGATGTGATGTTGCAACATGCCGCCGAGTTAGGTGGAAATGCCGTAGTTGGCGCACGCTACGACGCGACGGAGATCATGCAGGGAGTAACGGAAGTGCTGGCGTACGGAACTGCGGTGTATGTTGAGCCCATCCGATGAGTTTTGAATTCCCAACTTTCGAAATCTGCGAACGAAAATTATTTTTCGAACCGCCAAGGACCGACGAACCTACGACGCTGTTTACTTTGGCGGAGTGGACGGTGTCTGATTATCTGCTGGGGCGGCCGGTGACGTTGCACTTGCTCCAGTTTGGGGCGCCATCACATCTCCGATCACATCTCCAGACACAATCATCTCTACGCGACGATTCAACTTGCGGCCAGCGGCAGTTGCGTTATCCGCGATAGGATTGGCCTTCCCCATACCTTTCGCGAAAACGTTATTGATGGAAATTCCTGAGTCTGTCAGGTAGTCACGCACGGTTGCCGCGCGCTTGTCGGAGAGCCGCTGGTTAAATTCGTCGCTGCCAGTACTATCGGTATAACCCTCGATTTGTAATTTCAATTCAGGATAAGCGAGAACGATACCGGAGATGCGTGCTAATCGCTCGCGGGCGGCAGGCTTTAAGGTGTATTGTCCGGTATCAAACAGCACGTCGGGCATGTTGACGACAAGACCGCGATCGGTGTCTCTGGTTTCGAGAACCTGGTTGAGTTGCTTGAGCAGGCGGGCGCGCATTTCTTCCTTCTGGCGGATGGCCTCCTGCTTATCTTTTTCGGCCTGTTCGGCGGCGAGGCGCGCTTTTTCGGCGTCGGCTTGCGCTCGCTGCTGTTGGGCGAGAGCTTCAGCTTGAGCTTTTTCGGCGGCCTGGCGATCCGCCTCCGCTTGGGCCCGTTGGCGAGCATCTTCTTCAGCTTGTGCTTTTGCCTTAGCTTCGGCTTCTGCAGAAGCTTTCGCATCGGCTTCGGCTTTTTCCTGCGCTTCTTGCATAGCGCGTTTCTCAGCCGCGATACGTTCGTCCTCCTTCTTCTTCAGCGTGATAACGCGGGCATCTTCCGCCATTTGCGTGGCGCCTCGTGAGGCGGTCCCGATCGGCGTACGTCCCTGTTTGCGCTGCAGATAATCCTCAGCGCGGGTAAGGAAGTCTTCAGCCTTGCTTAGTGAATCGCCGGCATATTGCTGCGCACCGGCAGCTTTGGCAATGGCAACGGCGTTTCGTGCTTCCAGCAGATCAAGTGGAGTATTAGGGGCCGCTTTGGCCGAAGGCAGTTGATCGGCGGGAACGTCGATTGTGTATTCGTTGCCCTCAAGCATGTCGAATTTGGCGTCGATCGGCTCTTCGAAACCTTTAGTTTCCTGGCGCACAATGTTCTCAACAACCACCAAGTCACTGGGGTGCGTCACGGCGAAATATGGCTCAGCTGTAATCACCAGGCCGAATGCCTGCAAATCTGTGGTCACGTCGATCTTGCTCTTGCCGTCATTGCCCGGAACCATCTCGCCGAGATTCACAGAACGTCCTTCCGGGGTGACGGCCCACAGAACGTACGTCAAATATTGACCGCCAAATTTTGTGGCAGGCTGCAAATGTTGCACTTCGGCACTGATCGCAAGACGTCCTTCTTTGCCGTCGACTTTGGCGCGTCCATTGGCTTCGGGCATAAGGCTGGTGCCCTTGAAGTCGACCGTGGTCGAGCCGCCGCGGTGCCGGTAATTGACGGCTTTGGTTGTGCGCGAAACCACTTTCACGCGGAAGACCGGCGTTTGATCCATGGGTTGGATGGCGGTGGATTCCTGGGGCTGGGCAGGAGCGGATGTGTCCTGCGCCCGGCAGAAACTCGCAAGAAGCAGTACAAAAAATGCGATCAGGGCCTTTTTCATCGAGTAATCCTCACAACCTGAGATATAGAGCTATATCGCAGACGAAGCTACGTGGTACACGAATGCTCCATGAGAGCACAAAGCTATGGAATTCCTCAAGGTGGAGGACTATTTAAGGTCACCCTTAGTGTCTGTAAGATGTGGAGTCGAATTATGACTCCGCTTACATCGTCCGCTGTTCGCGAAGCGCAGATCTTGCTTGCCCGGTATTTGCCCGTTACCCGGCTTGTTCCTGCTCTTTCAGTTTCACGGCTCATGAATACAAACGTGTTCTTGAAGCTGGAGAGCGACCTTCCAACCGGTTCCTTCAAGCCGCGCGGGGCGCTGTATGCGCTGGCCGTCACTCTGCAACAGCAGGAGATTCGGGAAGTGATCGCCTCAAGCACCGGCAATCACGGGGCGGCGGTGGCATATGCGGCACATGTCCTTGGAGTGCCAGCCAAGATCTTTCTTCCGGCGAATCCCAATCCGGTGAAACGCGCCAAGATCGTAGGATTGGGAGCAAACGTTGTAGAAGTCGGCGGAGCTGATTTGGCTGACGCGTACCAAGAAGCTTGCGAGTACTCGAAGGGTTCTGGCATTTACTTCCTGAACGACGCAACCGATCCCGACCTCCCGGCGGGCCCGGCCACGATTGCTTACGAGATTCTGGACCAGCAACCCGCGACGGAGGTGATTTACGTTCCGATGGGTGATACCGCATTGATTCGAGGAATCGCGCGGGCTGCCAAACAGCGATCGCCAAAAATACGAATCGTCGGCGTTCAGGCGGAACGCGCGCCTTCTTATTATCTTTCCTGGAAACAGGGAAAACCAATTAGCACGGAGACCTGCGACACCATCGCTGACGGATTGGCCACTCGGACTCCAGAAGCCGAGAATGTGGAAAGAATATGCGAACTCGTCGACGATGTGCGGTTAGTAAGCGAAAAAGAGATGCTATCGGCAATCCGCCATCTGCTTCTCGAGGAACACATCCTCGCCGAGGCCGCAGGGGCTGCTGCTACGGCCGCGCTTATGCAGGCAACTGAGGGCGCAGCGAACGTGGTAGCGGTTGTGACGGGAAGCAATGTGCCGCCGGATGTGCTGCGAAAAGCGGTTTGTGACGAGTTTTAAACAGCCGCCTAGTTCGCCTCGAAGTACTCAACGACAGCGAACCACACTTCAAAACCACATATCTAGTGGTCACCCGATTAGTTAGCCACAATTTGTTGGACTTCTCGCCGCTGAGTAGATCGTCCTATATGTACCTGGAAATTTCCTATTGACAATCAAGCGTTTAGGCGTAGGATGTGGGCAAAAGTGGTACAAAGTGGTGGAAACAGTTATGGCGGTGGGTAGATTTAATAAATCGAGAGGCGCCAGTGGAATTTGTGGCTGAAACCCCCAAAAACAGCCCAAATAAACCGGACATCAATGGCATTTTCACCGCTTTTGTCTCCCTCGTGGTTACGGCAGTGGTAGCTGCCAAAAGGTACGGCGCCCCATTAAAGGGCAGAACACATGTTTCGCGGCAATCACCCAACCCGCGTCGACGAAAAGGGACGACTGAAAGTCCCCGCGGAATTCAAGCGGGTGATCGACGAGAAGTACGGCCAGCAATTTTACATCACCAGCTTGGACGGCAAGGTTGCTCAAGTTTATCCCTTCGAGGAGTGGGAACGGATCGAGCAGAAGTTAGCCGGGCTCTCCACTTTCAATCCGACGAAGAAGAAGTTTCTGGATCGAGTGAACTATTGGGGGCAACAGGTAGAGATGGACGGCCAGGGACGGCTGCTGATGCCGCAACTGCTGCGGGATGCCGCGCAGATCAAAGGCGAAGTCGCTGTGACCGGCAACCTGACGCACCTGATTGTTCGCAATCTCGAACAGTACCGGCAGGAGATCGAGCAGCAACCGTTTACGCCTGAGGATGAGAAGACGCTCGACGATCTGGGCATCTAGTGGGCGAGGGTTTAACAGACACCCCCGAGCGGGGTGGGCATGGCGGGAGAGAAGGAATTGGCCATGTTCCAGTTCTTTTAAAAGAAGCGATCGACTTTTTAGCCGTGCGGCGCGGAGGGACCTATATCGACGCCACGGTGGGCCTTGGCGGGCACAGTTACGAAATCGCAAAACGCCTCGGCGCACTGGGTCATTTGATTGGGGTCGATAAAGATCCTGCGGCGCTGGAACGAGCGCGGGAAAGGCTAAAAGCAGGTTCTTCGACTGAGCCGTCGCCCGGCAAGCCGGACGACATGCTCGCTCGGAATAGCAAGAATGAGAACGATTGGCCAAGGATCGAGCTGGTGCATGGCTCGTTTGCGAGCTTAGCTAGTATCCGAGGGCTGATGGCCGACGGCTTGCTTGCTGATCTTGGCGTCAGCAGCCTGCAATTTGCCGATCCGGCTCGAGGCTTCAGTTTTCAGGCGGAAGGACCGCTCGACATGCGGATGAATCCGCAAGCCGAGCTGACTGCCGAACAAGTGGTAAACCACTTCGACGAGCGCGAGCTCGCCGACGTGATTTACGAATTCGGTGAGGAAAGGAGGTCGCGGAGAATCGCCAGAGCCATTGTCCGGTCGCGGCCGATACGGACTACTGCACAGCTTGCAGAGATCGTATCAGCCGCGGCCCGGCCAATGAAACATCAGCGACTTCATCCTGCGACGCGAACTTTTCAGGCTCTCCGAATCTTCGTAAACCGTGAGTTGGACGACCTGCGGGCGCTGTTGGGAGCAGCCCCGCAGCTGCTGAAGCCGGGCGGACGAATCGTGATCATCAGCTTTCATTCGCTGGAGGATCGGATTGTCAAGGACACCTTCCGCGAAGGAGCGAAGCTGGGTCAGTACCGGTTAATGACGAAAAAGCCGGCGGTACCCGGTGAAGAAGAGGTCGATCGCAATCCGCGAGCGCGCAGCGCGAAGTTGCGGGCTGCGGAAAGGATTTGACAAAGGTTTCCGGGGCGGCATCGCCTCTCTAAAACAAGGGCAAAAGCAGTTCCACCTTCTATCGATGCCGTTCCGGAGAAGGTTCTGTTGGGTGGGTAGAAAAGAGGCCACGATGTTTACAGGAAGGATGATCGACAACTTGATTGAAACAGTCGAGCGCACCGAACGGCATTGTTCGGACGAGCGCTCACGGGAAGAGAAGCTAGCGTACTTCTATTCTATGTCGCAGGTCGAGTTGGCGCAGTTTGAACCTAGCCTTGCCGGAGTCGCCTAATGGCTGCGGTTGCCGCGGTTCTCACGGGTGCAAACCGCAAGCGCCGTCCGCCATACTGGAACGGCACGCCGGAAATCTATTTCGCCAAGCCAATTGACAATTCGCGGTTGGTGAAAGTCGAAGATCCTAAACGCAGCCGCGAGATGCGCCAGTTTGGAGTGGCACTGGGTTGCTTCTTCCTGCTCGCAATGACCTATACCTGGCAGCACTTCAAAGCCGTCGAATTCGGGTACAAGGTGGAATCCTTGAAGCTGCAAAGGGATGGATTGCTGGAAGAAAATCGTGAGCTGCGTCTGGAGGAAGCCAGTTTGCGGTCTCCGGATCGCATCGACCGATTGGCACGGGATTTCGGAATGCAGCCTCCGCAGGCAGGCCAGATCGTCCGCATGGATTCAGCATCAGCAGATTCGGGTGCGCCGGTGGTCGCGAGCGCTGCTGGCGTGTCAGTGATCTCGATTCCATAACTCTGCTGAAACGGGAGTCAGATTCTGGCGGCTTGCTACGCGGGCCGCCATGTTTGTTCTTGGGGCGCGACGTGGCTTCGAACTCAACCCGCAATCTGAGCGACACCCGGCTGTATATTCTGGGTGCTGTTCTGGTTTTGTGGGGTAGTGCCATCTGCCTACGCCTGGTCTACCTGCAAATTTTTCGATACGGCAGCTTTGAGCAGCGCGCGCAGCACCAGCAGCAGCGCACAGTAGAAGTCTCGGCCCGGCGAGGAATTATTTACGACCGTGGCGGCCGTGAGCTGGCGATGTCGGTCTCGGTGGATTCCGCTTTCGCCGTGCCGACCGAGATTCCAAATCTCGCCCAAACCATTTCCCTGATTTCCCGCATAACGAAAACTGATCCCCGTGAGTTGCTTGCTCGCTGCAAAGCGGCGAAGACTTTTTGCTGGGTCGCGCGTAAAGCGGATACAGAGACGGCAGCCCGGATTCGTGCCCTAAACCTGCGTGGAATCTATTTTCAGAAAGAATCCAAACGCTTCTATCCGAAGGGGGAATTGGCAGCCCAGGTAATTGGCTACGTAGGCACCGATGATGGGGGGTTGAGTGGGATCGAACGCGAATATGACGAAAAACTGCGCGGCCGTTCTGGCGAAATGCTGATTTCAGTTGACGCTCGGAGGAAATGGTTCGGCAGCGTAGAGAAGCAGCCTGAGCCGGGGGCGAACGTCGTCCTAACGATTGATCAGCAGATTCAATATATCGCCGAACGGGAGCTGGAGTCGGCGATGCAGCAGAACCATGCGATTTCTGGAACTGTCATTGTCGAGAACCCTCATACCGGCGAAATTTTAGCGCTGGCAAACCGACCGACTTTCAATCCCAATCTTTCCAACGAAATCACGCCTGCAAAGCTTAAGAATCACGCGATCAGCGACGTTTATGAACCAGGGTCAACCTTCAAGCTGGTGACCATTTCCGCTGCGGTTGATCAAGGACTCGCGCGCCCGGACGAATTGATCGACTGCCAGCACGGATCTATTGTGCTCTTCGGGCACCGTATTCACGATTGGCACCCCTGGGGAGTAATGCCGGTATCCGAAGTTCTCGCGCAGTCCAGCGATGTGGGGGCGATCAAGATTGCTCTGCGAATGGGCGATGAGCGAATGTACAAATACATTCGCTCATTTGGATTTGGCCAGCAAACTGGCGTCGAATTGCCTGGCGAGACGCGAGGGATGACCAAACCGCTGAGCCGGTGGTCGAAGATGTCTATCGGTGCAATCGCCATGGGGCAGGAGATAGGAATCTCCGCGGTCCAGTTGGCGGGCATGGTTTCGAGTATCGCCGATGATGGAACGCTCTTGGCGCCGCGTATCGTGGCCGGTGAAAGTCAGCCCCAGGGGACACCCCAAACTATTTCCTTTCATCCCGTATACGAACGAAGAGTGGTCTCCACAAAAACAGCGGCGGAGGTGCGGCAAATGATGCAGGGTGTCGTGCTGCACGGCACCGGACGCAAGGCGGCACTCGACGGCTATAGCGCGGCTGGGAAAACCGGAACCGCCCAGAAGTTCGATCCGGTTGTGCACAAATATTCCCATACGAATTTCTACGCGTCGTTTGCGGGATTTGCTCCCATTAACAATCCGGCAATCACCGTGGTGGTGATTTTTGATTCGCCGATTGCGCCCACCATAACGCAGCGCGAAGGCGGCTGGACCGCCGCGCCAGTGTTCAATCGGATCGCGCAGCAGGCGCTGGAATACCTGCACGTACCCCACGACGTGGAATTGTCGCCCAATCGCCAGTTGCTGTTAGCCTCGCGACAGGTCAAAGACGACGACGTGGCGGAAGGCTCTCCCGAACATCTGGGTGATCCCGTGGATGCTTCGGAGGCTGCAGTGAGTGCGGCGATCGCGGGAACTACGCACCTTAGTCCTTTGCCTAGAGATATTCTTCCTGTGAGACCTGCAGCGCTAATACAGCCTGAGCCCGTTCCTGTGCGGGAAGCAAAGCAGAACGGCACGCAACCCGATTCCAAGGTGCCTATTCCAACCAGCGGCACGGTGGTGCTGGATGTGGAGCAAGGCGGAATTGCGGTGCCCTCGTTCACCGGGAAGAGTGTGCGCGCGGCGATCGAGTTAGCCGAACAAAGTGGACTCGATTTGGACGCGGTAGGCAGCGGGGTTGCCCAGGAACAATCACCATCAGCCGGTATGCATGTCCCCAGTGGATCGAAGGTTACGGTCAAGTTTGGGCGCTAGTGCTAGGTCCAATACAATCATTGAGATGACCTTCCAACAGCTTCTCTATGGGGCGGAGGTCCTGTCACAGAGCGGGAATCCGGGTGTTAGCGGTGTCGAATATGACTCGCGCAACGTCCAGACAGGCGATGTTTTTGTGGCGATGCGCGGCGACTCGAGCGATGGCAACAGGTTCATTGACAAGGCAATCGCGGCGGGAGCGGTCGCCATCGTTACGGATTCTGACACGGAAAGGCCGCGGGCCGGAGTCGCGTGGGCGCAAGTAGCTCATGGGCGCAGGGCACTGGCACGGTTGAGCGCGAACCTTTACAAGCATCCCGTCGAACGACTTGCGGTCAGCGGAATCACCGGAACGAACGGAAAGAGCACGACGGCATTCCTACTGGAGTCGATTCTTCACGCCGAGCACCGGAAAACTGTGCTGATCGGCACCATTGAATATCATGTGGCCGGCAAAGTCCTCGCAGCGCCGCATACCACACCGGAATCTCTTGAAATCACTCGCATGCTGAATCAGGCTCTCGGCGACGGGGCCACGGAAGGCGTGATGGAGGTTTCATCCCACGCACTGGCACAGCAACGGGTTTACGGCATTCCTTTCGATGTGGCAGTGTTTACGAATCTCACTCGGGACCACCTCGATTACCACCACACCATGGAAGAGTATTTTGCTTCGAAGCGCATTCTCTTCGAAGGCTGCGGGACCGAAGCGCCGCGTGTGGCTGTGCTCAATATGGATGACGAATACGGGCGCAATTTGATGAAGATCAGCAAGAAGCATGGATCGGAGGTGCTGACTTATGGCGTAGCCGCCGGAGATTTTCATGGGGAAAAGATCGATCTCGGATCGTGTGGCACGCGATTTGATCTAGTGACGCCCGAAACAACTATTCCGGTCTTTTCTCCTTTGGTCGGGAAGGTGAACATTTACAACATACTCGCTGCGGCGGCTGCGGGCTTCGTTAGGAAATGCAGCGCGGACTCGCTTGCCAGAGGCGTCGAGAACCTCAATCACGTGCCCGGCCGCTTTCAACGCGTGGACTGCGGCCAGCCGTTTACGGTGGTGGTGGATTACGCGCACACGGATGATGCTCTACGAAACCTGACGTCACTTGCCCGGAGCTTCGTGGACCAGGCTGGCAACAAAGGCCGGGTCATCGCGGTTTTTGGTTGCGGCGGTGACCGGGACCGGGAGAAGCGACCTTTAATGGGTGAAGCCGTGGGCCGAGGCAGCGATTTTGCTGTGCTGACTTCAGACAATCCCCGCAGCGAAGATCCGCTCGACATTATTAACGACGCGCTGGTTGGCCTGCAGCGAACGGACACGAAATACAAAGTTGAGCCAGACCGAAAATCCGCAATCGAGCTGGCAATTCGCGAGGCAAACACGGGCGATATCGTTGTACTTGCGGGTAAAGGACACGAGAAGCTGCAAATAACCCGAGCGGGTTCTGTCCCGTTTGATGACGTACAAGTCGCCCGTGATATTTTGCAGGACTGTGGATTCAATTGCCAAGCGGCCAGTGGGGACGGAAAGACTTCATGAAGCTTCCGCTTTCGCGGATCGCCGAATTCTTGTTCGCCAGCGGCGAATTCGAACGCGATGCTATGGTGCTCGGGTATTCCATTGACTCCCGCACGATTCAGGCGGGACAGCTTTTCTTTGCAGTGAAAGGGGATCGATTTGATGGCCATGATTTTGTAAGCCAGGCTATTGCGGGGGGCGCTGTCGCGGCGGTCGTGGGTCAGAAGCAACTCGGACAATTTTCAGCAAAGAGCGGGCTGATGGCGGTGGATGACCCACTGCGCGCACTGCAAACCTTGGGAACTGCTGTCCGGCAGATCTGGGGCAAGTCGCTGGTCGGAATCACGGGATCGACTGGTAAGACAACCACCAAAGAAGCTATCTCGCATGTGCTCTCCCATCGTTTTCGCGTGCTGAAATCCCAAGGAAATTTCAATAATCATTTCGGCCTACCTTTGATGCTTCTAAAGCTGGAACCTGAGCACGACATTGCCGTAATTGAAATGGGCATGTCGCACGCAGGAGAAATTGCTGCGCTTGCCAAAATCGCGCAGCCCGAGATTGGCGTCGTTACTAACGTCGCCCCTGTTCATCTGGAGTTTTTTGACTCGATTGCAGAGATCGCGCGCGCGAAGTATGAGTTGGTGCAATCACTGCCGGCGGGTGGTACCGCGATCCTCAACTCTGATGACGAATACGTTTCGCAATTCGGGCGCGATTTTCATGGGAAGGTGGTTCTATACGGAACCGACAACCGAGCCGACGTCCGGGCAGAGAATATTGAAAATCGAGGGGATCTGGGATCGAGATTTGACGTGGTAGCACGAGATCGCCGAAGAAACGCGGTTGTGCCCCTGATTGGAATTCACAATGTGTACAACGCGCTAGCGGCGATGGCGGTGGGTCTGGATCGTGGAATGTCTCTGGAAGAGACGGTTGATGCAATTGCTTCCCTTTCACCCGCGGATAAGCGTGGGCAGGTCGTCCAACTCGGCAACATCAAGGTGATTAACGATTGCTACAATTCCAATCCGAAGGCTCTCGATGCTATGGTGGACGCATTGGCCGCGATGCCAGCCAAGCGCCGCATCGTAGTTGCGGGAGAGATGCTGGAACTGGGGCCGACCGCGGCAGAACTTCATAATCGTTCCGGAACCCATATGGCGGACAGGAAAATCGATGTTCTGCTGGGAGTCCGAGGGCTGGCTGCAGAGACGGTTAAAGCCGCGTCCGCACACGGGGTTAAAGCTCAGTTTTTTGCGACGCCGGAAGAAGCTGGGGAGTGGTTAGCTCGGGAGGGACGCGATGGGGATCTCGTTCTGTTGAAGGCTTCGCGAGGCGTCAAACTCGAGAAGGCTTTAGACACGTGGCAAGCACTGCGTGGGTTGGTAGCAGACCAACCACGAGGAAGCTAACGGAGGCGTATTGCTTTATTGGTTGTTGTACCTGAAGTTGTTCCACTACTTTCCACCCTTCCGCATCTTCCGCTATTTGACGTTCCGAACTGCCTTTGCCAGCTTGACCGCCTTATTCACAGGGCTGATTGTTGGGCCCGCCATCATCAACCGTCTTCGAGAATTTCAAATTAGCCAATACATCCGCGAGGAGGGGCCCAAGGCTCATCAGAAAAAAGCAGGCACGCCGACTATGGGTGGCCTGCTGATCGCGATCTCCATTGTGATTCCGACATTGTTGTGGGCTGATCTCAGCAACCGTTTTGTATGGATTGCGGTTCTGGCAACCTCCGCATTCGCTGCAATCGGTTTTGCGGACGACTATACCAAAGTGGTGCACAGGAGAAACCTGGGACTAACGGGGCGGGCCAAGCTGGCATATCAAATCGCAACCAGTATCCTGATCGCTATCGCGCTGATTGCGATGCAGAGCCGTGGCCTCTATTCGACAAAATTGCTGGTGCCGTTTATTAAGCAGTTCCGACCTGACCTGGCAATTGGGGCATGGGAGCACAGCCCTCACTTGTGGCCGCTGGCGTTCTTTCCTTTTGTGCTGTTCGTAATTTTGGTAATCGTAGGCTCAAGCAATGCTGTGAATTTGACCGATGGGCTGGATGGGCTCGCGATCGGTTGTACGGTTATTGCGGCCGGGGCGCTGGCGGTCTTGACCTATGTCAGTGGCCACGCGACCTTTGCTTCCTACCTGGAATTACAGCGTATGCCGCAGGTCGGCGAGTTGACAATCTTCTGTGGCGCGATGGTGGGCTCGGCCATCGGCTTTCTGTGGTACAACGCCCATCCCGCGGAGGTTTTCATGGGCGATGTGGGCTCACTGGCCCTGGGTGGTGCAATTGGAACCGTCGCGGTGATCATCAAGCAGGAATTGCTGCTGCCCTTCATTGGCGGCGTGTTCGTTATCGAAGCTGTTTCGGTAATTCTACAAGTGGCCTCGTACAAGCTCCGCAAAAAGCGTATTTTTAAGATGGCTCCGCTTCATCATCATTTCGAACTGTTGGGCTGGTCGGAGTCGAAGATTATCGTGCGCTTCTGGATTGCTTCACTGGTCTTTGCGTTGTTTGCGTTGACGACGCTGAAATTGAGGTAGGTGCACATAGGAAAGTTTGATTCGGTGCCTCCGTGACTCCGTGGTGAAAACGATCAATGGATCTCCAAAACAAACGCGTATTGGTTGTTGGCCTGGGTAAATCCGGTGTGGCTTCGGCGCTATTCCTCAAGCGCAGAGGAGCCCGAGTGACGGTTTCCGATACCAAGACTCCGGACGAACTGAAGGAAGAAATCCCTCGGCTGCTGGATGAAGGGATTGCGGTCGAAACTGGAGGGCACGGGGATCGAACCTTTCAGAACCAGGATTTGATTGTCGTTAGCCCGGGGGTGCCGGTCGACGCTGCACCCTTGATGCAAGCGCGAGCGCTGGGGGAAAAGGTGATCGGAGAAGTCGAACTCGCCGCCCAGTTTTTTCCGGGAAGCATTGTGGCAATAACTGGCTCGAACGGAAAGACCACCACCACTACCTTGGCGGGTAATGTGGTGAAAAATGGTGGGTTTCTGACTGTAATGGGAGGGAATATTGGAACGCCGGCAATTTCCTTAGTGGAGGAAGCGACGGAGGGCACCATTGCGGTGCTGGAGGTTTCAAGTTTCCAGCTTGAAACCATAGAAACGTTTCGCCCGCATATTGCGGTTGTGCTCAACATCACACCGGACCACCTAGATCGGCATCGTACATTTGCCGCTTACACGGACGCCAAGGCGCGGATTTTCGAAAACCAAAGACCAAGCGACTTCGCAGTTTTGAATGGTGACGATCCAACCTGCGTGGGTATGGCATCACGCACCAAAGCACAGGTTTTCTGGTTCACCCGGAAGAAAGAGGTTAATGAAGGAGCGTACGTTCGGGATGGACGAATTCTTTTCCGCGATGAGACCGGTCAGCGCGAGATCATGCAGATTTCGGAGATTCCCCTAAAAGGCACCCATAACATTGAGAACGTGCTGGCCGCGGTTTGCGTTGGCGTTCTTAGTGATGTTGATCCGAGCCGGATCAGCAAAGCGGTGCGCGAATTTCGTGCCGTCGAACACCGATTAGAGCACGTGGCTTCGATCGCCGGAGTGGAATATTACAACGATTCTAAAGCCACGAATGTTGACGCCACCATCAAAGCTCTGGAATCTTTCGCATCGAACATTCATTTGATTCTGGGCGGCAAGGACAAAGGCAGCGA
>Ga0070731_10000766_pt1 | contig 38641 bp, 33 predicted proteins | sample Coa_R1_2_FD_66448 | JGI IMG/M metagenome (GOLD analysis project Ga0070731, IMG submission 66448) | Surface soil microbial communities from Centralia Pennsylvania, which are recovering from an underground coalmine fire - Coalmine... | ecosystem: Environmental > Terrestrial > Soil > Unclassified ...
AGATGGCATTGTGCGTGGTGCTGCTGGCGGCCAGCGGGCTGATGATCCATAGCACCGTGAAACTCTACAACGCGCCGCTGGCCATCGATCCGGCAAACGTCTTGACGATGCGCGTAGATCTTCCGCAGACGAAATACGCAACTTCTGATCGGGTAAGCAAGTTCTATCGCAACCTTGAGACTACGCTCGGCAGCCTGCCGGGTGTGGCGCACGTTTCGCTGACATCGCATCTGCCCCTCTCGGGCTGGCGGGACTTCCGCGGACAGGTGGAAAATGCCGCCGGCAAACCGGGCAACCTGGGAGAATTCAGCGGGCTGGTGGTCGACGGGAATTACTTCGGGACCCTCGGTGTTCGTCTGCGGCGCGGGCAGGCGTTCCAGAAGGCCGAGGGCGTTGTAGTGAATGAGAGCTTCGCCGCCAAGTTCTGGCCAGGCCGGGATCCACTGGGTAAAAGACTCAGGGCCGCGGGTGGAAACGAGGGACCGCCATGGCTCACGGTCATTGGCATAGCGGCCGATGTCCAGCAGAACCGGTTCAGTCCGCTGGAACGCACTCCGCTCTTCTACTTGCCGTATGATGCGGAGCCGCAACGGTCGGTTTACGTGCTTGCGCGAACCGCCATACCGCCGGGAAACCTCGTGGAAGCATTCCGACGCGCGGTGCAGAGTCTGGACCGGAATCTGCCCGCGCAGGACGTGATGTCGCTCGAAAACTATATTGCGCGGCAGCGCTTGGACTCCGCCGTGTTTGGAAAGCTCTTTGCCTTCTTCGCGGCGATAGCGCTGCTGCTCGCGTGGGTGGGGCTATACGCGGTAGTGGCGCACGCGGTAAGCCAGCGGACCCCGGAGATTGGAATTCGCATGGCGATGGGCGGAACGCGCGTAGATATTTTCAGCCTTATCGTGAAGCAGGGAATGCGGCAGGTCCTGGGTGGATTCGCAGTCGGGCTTCCGCTCGCCCTTGTGGTCACACGCGGCCTGAGCCACCAACTGGTTGGAGTTTCGCCGTCTGATCCGGCGACTTACGGCAGTGTCGCGGTGGTGCTGGGACTCGCGGGGCTTCTGGGGTGCGCCATTCCGGCGCGAAAAGCGATCCGGGTGGATCCGCTAACCGCGCTGCGCCACGAATAGCGCGCCTGGCCGAAACAAGTGATAATCTTCACCACGTACATGGTACGGGTGGTACGGAGGCGATTGACACTCGCGCTCCGGCAGAGCAGACTATATCCGTGCCCTGGATTCTCCGTGTCTTGGCTGCAATTCCGCTGACACCGTGGTGGGTGCGCGCCCAACGGCGGCAGCACCGGCGCGAGATGCTGGCACATCTCCAACGGTATTACGCGAACTGACTATTGCTGGCGTAGCGCGGGCATCGGTATGGGAATGTTCAGCGACGTCGCGCCAACTCCCACGCCACCCTGGCACGTGTTCGGGGGATAGGTGCAGCCAGTGCCATTGCCCTGGCATCCTCCCGCCCAGAACATGTAGCCCAGCATGCCCTCTGTCACGCCCGCACCTTGCGGCGGAAGTGTTTCGACAAAATTAGCAGCCGCGTTTTGATCCGAGCTCGTGAATGTGGCGCAGTTCGGCGTGCTTTGGACCAGCCAGAGGCTCCCCGTCAGTTTGGCGGGCGCCAGCGGCGGCACCGAGCCGCTCAGGCCGTCGACATGCTGCTGCCACCCGGTCTCCAGGGTCGTTATGCTGGTCTTCTGCGATGCCACCATGGCGTTGGCGTAATCCAGCACGGGATTGCTGGTGGTGAGCCAGTTGGTGGTGGCGTAGTTGGCCAGGGCCGTCAGATACTGATCGTCGTTTCCGAGATCGATGGTCAGGCGCGCCGGTTGGTAGCCGCCGGTGGAGTCAAACGGCAGGACCGAGCGGTATGCCGTCACGAAGCTTTGCAACCCGGTGAGATTCGGGCCGCTGCTCTTTTCGTAATCGATCTCCATGCCGACGTTGAATTGTTTGGCTGCATTGGCGGCATTGATGCCAAGCTGCGTGGGATTGCTCGAAAGGGCTTTGTCCCAGTTCTTGGTATAGCTGAACCCGCCGATCGACATCATGACGCGGATGCCTTTGCTCTGGAAATAATTCACCACTGCGGTTGTCATGCCGATGGGAATGCCGTTGACGGTGGCCGAGTCTGTCGTAAGATTCATCAGCTTCACGGGATTGACGAAACTCAGCACCACCACATTCACCGAAGGGTTGCCGTTACCACGATCGATGATCCAGTGGTTATCGGTGTCGAATGTAGTCATGTTGGGCACCGATGCCCAACTGCAGGCGTCCGAGTAACAATGCCACAGGCCATAGATCTGCATCTGTGTCTGCGCACTTAGGATTGTGCTGATCAGCACCAACCCCGCAATCGGGAAAAAGCACTTCAAGCTTCGCATCTTGGCGGCCCCTTCGATGCACAGTATACACCCGGCGCTGACTCGAACGGCTAACCTATGGCTGCCAGGATCGAATATGAATTCATGGTGCCTCAGATCGGCGGCTTTATATTGCCGTATTCATAACGCGTGGAGTTGTGGGTCTTGCCCTTGCCGGGCCCGAGGTCGATGTCGTCCTCCTCGCGCAACGGTAATCCCTTCGCCTTGGAAATCCAGATCTGACTATCGATGGTGCCCTTCTCGGTCAAGCCGTATACCGCCGCCATCTCACCGTTCACCAGCTCATCCTTGACATAACGGCAAGTCCCGTTGCTTTTTTTCGGTTTCTTTTGGCTCAACTGTTCCATATCCTTGGTCGTACCGCCGGGATTCCACTTGCCGTTGATCTTCATATAAACAGTGCCGGCGGTGTATATCATTTCCGCGGTCACGGTTAAGCCGTCAGTTTTCCCGGTAACGTACACGTGAGCGGGGGTATTGAAGACCTTACTCGAAGCGTCGAGAATGGGTTTACAATCGCTTTGTGCCGCCACGGGCGCCGCGCACAGCAGCAGGGCTCCGATTGTGAAGCCAACCATGATGTTGAGCAATCTGTTCCGCGTCGTTTCCATTGAATATTCTCCCCGAGTACTCTAGATTATTTACGTGCCGCTGCCCGTCAGGGTGAGGGACTGCGGGCTCCCCGGCACACTGTCCGAGAGGTCGACCTTGGCGCTGCGTTTTCCCGTCGCTGCCGGAGTGAACGTCACCATAATCTGACAGGTGGCTCCGGGCGCCAGCGTGGCTGGTGAAATCGGACATGTGTTGGTCTCGCCGAAATCTCCCGGATCGGCGCCGGCGATCGAAATACTGGCGATGCCGAACGGAGTGCCGCTCGGATTGCCAATCACGACCGTGTGGGCCTTGCTCTTTGTGCCCACCGCTTCATTACCAAACGCGACGGCGCTGGGAAAGACGGAAATCACCGGCAGATTGAGCAGCACGGAAACTGTGTTCGAAGAGAAGTTGGGCACGGCCAGGTCGGCGCCGCCGTCACCATTCAAGTCCGCCTCGGCCGGAAGTTGCGGAAAAAGCCCTACCAGGTAATCCACGTGGGGTTGAAAGGTGCCATCGCCATTGCCTAGGAGGATGGAGACTGTCCCGGCGGGGCAGCCTGACCCCGGAAATTGGCAATTGACGTTGCTGACCGCAAGATCCAGTTCCCCGTCGCCGTTGAAGTCGCCCATAGCCAGACCATAGGGAAAATTGCCGGTCGGGTAATCGACGGCCGGCTGGAACGTGCCATCTCCATTGCCGAGCAGGATCGAGACCGTATTCACACCGACGTTGGCCACCGCCAGGTCGGGTTTACCGTCATGATTGAAGTCCCCGGCAACGATTGAAAGGGATGCCGAACCCACGGTATAGGAGACGGCCGGCTGGAATGTTCCATCCCCATTGCCCAGGAAAACGGCCGCGGCGCCGTAGCCGTTGCTGGCGGCCGCCAGATCCAGTTTGCCGTCCAGGTTGAAGTCGGCCGCGATCACCGATCCGGGATAAACTGCGCCCAAAGTCACCGGAGGTGCGAAGCTGCCGTTGCCGTTGCCCAATACGACGGAGACGGTGCTGTTTTCCCCGTTCGCGGTGGCCAGATCGAGTTTCCCATCGTTGCGAAAATCGCCGGCGGTAACCCCATATGGACCGTTCCCGGTCGTTGCCGTAAGAGCGGGTTGAAAAGTGCCGGTGCTGTTGCCTAGCAATATGGAAACGGTATTCGAACCGGCGTCCGCGATAGCCAGGTCGGGGCGGCTGTCTCCGTTGAAATCGCCGAGGGCAATTGAAATGGGCCCAAAACCGGCGGCATAAGCAACCGCGGATGCGAACTTGCCACCACCCTGGCCCAATAGAATCGAGACGGTGTTGCCTCCAAAATCGGTGACCGCCAGATCCGGGATCTGGTCGCCGCTGAAATCCGCGATGGCTACCGCGGAGGGCAATGTGCCGTCGGCATGGTCCGCATGCGTTTGGAAACCACCCTTGCCTTCCCCGGCCAGCACCGAAACGGTATTCGATGAATAATTGGCCACCACCAGGTCGGGTTTGCCGTCTCCATTCATGTCGGCGCTTGCCACCGCAAACGGGAACACACCCGTTCCATATACTTTTCTGGCCTGGAATGTTCCGTTCCCTTTGCCGAGCAACAAAGAGACGGTGTTGTCGTTGGCATCAGCTACGGCCAGGTCGAGCACGCCATCGCCGTTAAAGTCGCCTGTGGCCAGGGCGAAAGGGTAGTTGCCGGCGGGGTAATCGACGTGAGGTTGAAACGTGCCATCGCCATTGCCGAGCAGAACCGAGACCGTGTTGGAGTCGGCGTTGGCGGAGACGAGATCCAGCTTGTGATCGCCATTGAAATCGCCCGTCACAACTCCATAAGGAAGCGCACCGGTAGCGTACGGGACCGGCGGCTGGAATTCGCCGTTGCCATTCCCAAGCAGTATCCAAACATCGTCGGAACCTCCAACGATCGCCAGATCGAGACGGCTGTCGCCATTAAAGTCCCCTACGGCGATCCAGTTGGGTTGAGGTCCCACCGCATGCGTCGCCGGTGGCTGAAAGCTGCCGTCGCCATTGCCCAGGAGAATGGAGACGGTGCCCGAGATGTAGCTTGTCACGGCGAGGTCCAGCTTGTGGTCGCCGTTGAAGTCGGCGGCCATCATGGCGGGAGAGACACCGTCGCCCCCCGCATAGTCTACGTGCGCCTGAAAAGTGCCGTCGCCGTTTCCCAACAGGATTGAAACCGTGCCGTCCCAATTCGAGACGGCCAAATCCAGTTTATGGTCGCCGTTGAAGTCCGCGGAGGCGATAGCGCCTGGCTCGACGCCTGTCGCATACGGCACGCCTGGTTGATAGGTTCCGTCGGGATTGGCAAGCAGGATCGTGACGGTATTCGAAGAGAAGTTGGCGACCGCGATGTCCGGTGGACCTCCAGTCCGGAATGCGCCCACAGCCACTCCCTCGGGGTTAGCGCCTGTAGCCAGATCAACTCGGCCGAACACGTATCTCTGCGCCGCCGCCACGCCCGCGGGATGGCTGGCACGCGCCGCGGCCACACTGGCAGCTTGGTGGCCTGCCAAACTACCCAGGCGGGTCGCGGGGACTTGCGCCCGGCTGAGCGCTGGCCCCAAAACCACGGCCAGCAACAGGGCGGTGGTCGCCGTTGAGCAAGTCACACTCGGTCTGAAACTGTTCATATAGTCCTCATTCCCTTCTGTAAGATCAATGCGTCGGGCCCTTGTGGGTCAGTTCTCCCAGGGACTCCGAACAAATCAGAATCGCGCCGCCCGGCCGTTCCAGAAAGTGCACCTTGTTCGCTTCCACCCACCGGTAAACCATCCGCTCCGGCATCCCCGCAAGGCCCGCCGCCAGAGCCGGCGGCAGCATCGAGACCTCCCGGCCGCAACGCTCGCAATGCAAACATTCGGGCACGGCCGTGTTGCCCGAAATCGAGATCTCACGCCTGGCAACTGTGACTGCGATACGGCGCCGAACCCTCATATCCAGGCGAGTATGGCAGGGTGCCGCGAGCTCTGTCCTCAGGGCCCTCTCAGGAGTTCTCAATTCTTCTCAATGGGATTAACTAGTGGCGGAATCAATCAGTTGGAAGGAAGATTGTCGTACTCGCGGCGGGCTTCCTGAAGCACTGGCACGTTCGCGTCGGCGTCCTTCCAGAGTGCCAAGAAGTGCTCGTAGGCCGCGCGGCTCTGCCCGCGCTTGCCCTCCAGGCCATACGCGCGCGCCAGCCCCAGATAGGCCAGCGGATACATGGGAGAAATCGGATCGATTCCGGGATTGCCGGCGATCATCCGATATTCGTTAACCGCCGCCTCCGGGTTCTTTGCGTCCAGGTAAGCCCGTCCCCGCAGGAAGGGGATGGCGTAGTCCCGCAGTTCGTAAACCTGGGTGGTCTCCAGCAGCACTACAGCCTCGCGGGCCCTCTTCCTGTAGATCGCCACCGCCGCTCGCAGCAGCGGGATGTCCACTTGATCCCGTAGAACGCTGCGGCGCGGATCGCTCCGCAAGCGGGCGATCGTGTCCGCCGCGTATGTGCTTCCCCCGGAGAGCGCCGCCGTGATGCCCGCCTGGGTTGACACTTCGGTTTCCTGATCCGCCGGGACTTTCTCGGCTTCCGACCGCGCCTCTGGCAGGAACCCGGCCAACAAGTCCACCTGCGCCTCGTCCGTCAGCACACTGGCAGGAAAATCATCTAAGCGTTCCCTCCGCGATGCTGCAATCGCCGCTCGGAACATCTCGTGCGCGAACCGAATCCGGCCCCCGGTGGCGGCGGCAAAAGCCTCATTATCCAGCGTGGCATTCTCGGTGGCCTTGCCTCTATCCCACTGCGACTCCCGCGCCATCCCGGCCTGGTCCTTCTGGAAGTAGGCGATCTGAAACAGAATGCTGTGAAGGTGCCAGCTGTCAAGGCCGTGCGCGAACGCCTCCCGGCACGTCGCTCTGGCATCCTCGAAAAGATTGGCCTTCTTTTGCGCGCGTGCCAATGTCACATAAGCCTGTACTGCCTGCGCGTCCAGCTTGAGCGCTTCCCGCGCCGCTGCAACCGACTCCCGATAACGGCCCATTAGGATATAGGTGCTCGCCAGGTTCTCCCACGGCGCATTGTCGCTGGGGTACAGTTTAGTCCACAACTTATATGTGTCCGCCGTGCGCTCCAGATCCTCATCCACCGAGTTGTAATAACGCGCGGCGATCGCCAGCTTTTCCCTCTCGGTGGCCCCGTCTCTCAAGGCATAGGCCTTCGCATAGTCGTCCGAAGCCCGCTTGTGCTCCTGCAGGTTGTACAGCGCCGATCCGCGGCCTTCATAAGCCAGGGCGAATTTGGAATCCAGTTCGATGGCGCGATCGAATAGCGGAATCGCGCCGGCGGCGTTGGACAAAGCCAGCATGGCATGCCCCTTCGAATAAGCCACCAGCGCGTCAAACGACTTCGTGGTCGCCTGGTAAATCGGAACATCGAACTGCCTGATGGAACGCGACGATTCCCCGAGCCGCCGCCGCACCTGCTCAGCCACCCGGTCCATCGAACTCAGAACATCTTCCTTCGATGTAGCCTCAGCCTTGGCCCGCCAGATCGCGCTCCCCGTCGCGCAAGCCAGCGCATCCAGCGTCACCAGGTAATGTGACCCTATGCTCACGATCTCCCCGGCAATTACCGCCTGGCCGCCGTTCCGCGCGCAAATTTCACGTGCTACCGGCTCGCTTAGGATCTCGTCCGCCGGCCGCCCCATCATCCGCAATGTCTCCGCGGCTTTGGACTGCGGCAACACACTCACGTACGGCGACTGCCCCAGCTCAATCTCCAGTGCTCTTCGCAGTGTCAGATCGAAGGCCGGATCTTTCCCGTGATTGATGAAGTCCGCAACGATGATCTCCTGGTGCCCAGCCTGTATCGGCGGTTGGGCCACCCGAAAAGCGATTACGCCACCGGCGGCGGTTAACGCCAGCGCCGCACAACCCACCCAGATCAGTCGGCTCCGCTTCCCCGTCGCGAGCAGCCTGTCCGGCAGCCTTTCCGGAAGGCTGTCGAAATACTCTTCTTCTACAATCGCGGTTGTCTGCGTATGCGCCGCGTGTATCACCAACTGCGGAGCCGTCTCAGCGGATGCGGCGAATTGATAGCCCCGCCCCGGTATGGTCAGAATGTAGCGATTCTCCTTGCCGGTCTCCGCCAGAGCTTTTCTCAGAAGAAAGACATTCTGACTGAGATTACCCTCTTCCACGACGCTGTCCGGCCACACCGCCGCTAACAGCTCTTCCTTTGTCAGGAGGCGTCCCGGGTTCCGCGCCATGTAAACCAGCAGATCGAACGCCTTCGGGGTTAGCGGAACCGGCTGTTCATTGAGGGTGAGGCTGCGCGCGCCCGGCTCGACCAGGAACGCACCAAAGCGGTATATCCGGGAATCTTCTGGACCCATGGCTCGACTGGCGCGTCCGCTGCGGCATCCAGACGGAGGCAGTGTAGCACACTCCCGGCAAACCCCGTCTCCGTCTACCCTTTGCCGCTGCGGTATCGCCGGATCAGGTGATTCGTCGAGCTGTCATGACCGAGTGCCGGCTCCGCCTGTCCCGCGAGCTCCGGCACGATCCGCTGGGCCAGCACTTTGCCGAGTTCCACGCCCCACTGGTCGAACGAGTTGATCTGCCAGATGGCGCCTTGCGTGAACACGCTGTGCTCGTAAAGGGCCACCAGTTTGCCGAGCGTCTGCGGCGTGAGCCGGTCCGCCAGAATGGTATTCGACGGGCGGTTGCCCTCGAAGACGCGGTGGGGAACCAGCCAGTCCGGCGTGCCCTCCGCTTTCACCTGCTCGGCGGTTTTGCCGAAGGCCAGGGCTTCTGCCTGCGCGAATACGTTGGCCATCAACAGGTCGTGGTGGCGGCCCAATGGGTTGAGCGATTGTGAAAAAGCGATGAAGTCACAAGGGATCATCGCGGTTCCCTGATGGATTAGTTGATAGAACGAATGCTGTCCGTTGGTTCCCGGTTCGCCCCAATAGACCGGGCCGGTCGGGTAAGTCACCGGGTTGCCGTCAAGCGTTACGTGCTTGCCGTTGCTCTCCATAGTCAATTGCTGCAGGTACGCTGGAAATCGCTTCAGATATTGCTCGTAAGGCAATACCGCGACGGTCTGCGCGCCGAAGAAGCCGGTGTACCATATGCCCAGCAGGCCAATCAGGACCGGCAGATTGCGATCAAAAGGCGCGCCGCGGAAATGTTCGTCGAGACGGTGGAAGCCGTCCAGCATCGCGCGAAAATGATCGGGGCCGATGGCCAGCATGGTGGAAAGGCCGATCGCCGAATCCATGGAATAGCGTCCGCCGACCCAATCCCAAAAGCCGAACATATTGGCCGTGTCGATCCCGAACTTGGCCACCTCCGCCGCGTTGGTCGACACGGCGGCGAAGTGGCTGGCGATGGACCTTTCGTCGCCGCCCAGGCCATCGAGCGACCAGGCGCGGGCGGAGTGCGCGTTGGTCATGGTTTCGAGAGTGGTGAAGGTCTTGGAAGAAACAATGAACAGCGTCTCGGCCGCATCGAGCCCCTGGACGGCTTCGACGAAGTCGGTGCTGTCGACGTTGGAAACGAACCGGAACGTCATGCCACGGTCGCTGTAATGCCGCAGCGCTTCGTAAGCCATCACCGGGCCGAGATCGGAGCCGCCGATCCCAATGTTGATCACGTTGCGGATGCGCTTGCCGGTATGCCCCTTCCATTCTCCGCCGCGCACGCGATTGGAGAACTCCGACATCCGGTCGAGCACCGCGTGAACTTGCGGTACCACGTCTTGGCCGTCGACCAGGATGGATTCGCCCTTGGGCGCCCGCAGGGCCACATGCAGGACCGCCCGCTTTTCGGTGACGTTGATCTTCTCGCCGCGAAACATGGCGTCGATGCGCGCGCGCAGGCCCGATTCTTCCGCCAGGTGCACAAGCAGCCTGAGAGTCTCATCGGTGATGCGGTTCTTCGAATAGTCCAGGAACAGGCCGGCTGCCTCCGCGTTCATCCGCTCTCCGCGCTGCGGGTCCTGCGCGAAAAGATCCCGCAGGTGAGATTTCCGAACCTGCTGATAATGGGTCTCCAGAGCCTTCCAGGCCGCGTGTTCCGTCAGCGGTTGCATGTTCGCGATCCTTTCGGTTGGGGGTTAGCTCGCCGCGGCGCTCAGCGCCGCGCTCTTGGAGATGATCACGCCCAGCAATTCGTTCCAGGATTTCACGAACGACTTGGCGCCTTCATCCTGAAGCTGGGTAGCCAGCGCGGAAGCATCGATACCGGCTTGGGCGAAACGTGCCAGCACCTCCTCGCAGTCGCCGCCATCCGCGGGCAGAATCGCATCCAGCGCGCCGTGATCGGCGAGGGCTTTCAGGGTTGCCTCCGGCATGGTGTTGACAGTGAAAGGCGCCGCCAGGGCCTTGATATAGAACACGTCGGAGGCCAGCGGATCCTTGGTTCCGGTGCTGGCCCACAACAGTCTCTGCGGGCGTGCGCCGGCGTTGAAGACGCGCTGCCAGCGCGGCGAGGCCAGCAGCTCGCGGTACGCTTTGTACGCGCGCTTGGCGATGGCGATCCCCAGCTGGCCGCGCAGAGAATCCGGCGTTTTGTCCGTTACCGCCGCGTCCCAGCGGCTGACAAATAATGACGCGACTGAGGCCACGTTGGGATTCAGGCCGGCGTCGATGCGCCGCTCCACGCCGCGCAGGTACGCCTCGGCCGCCGCCAGATACTGCTCGCGCGAGAACAGCAGCGTAACGTTAATGGGGACGCCCGCCAAGATGGCTTCTTCGATTGCCGGCAGGCCTTCCGGCGTCCCTGGAATCTTAATGAACAGGTTCGGCTGCCCCGCGCGCGCGTGCAGATCTTTGGCCGCTGCCAGAGTGCTGGCCGTGTCGTGCGCCAGCAGGGGCGACACCTCCAGCGACACCCAGCCGTCCACGCCGTCGGTCTGGTCGTGGATCGGCCGAAACAAAGCGGCGGCGCGGGTGAGATCGTCGAGGGCCAGCTCGAAGAACAGCGCTTCGCCGGATTTGCCGGCGCGGACCTTTTCCCGGATGGCGGCGTCGTACGCCATGCTGTTCTTGATGGCGTGGTCGAAGATGGTGGGGTTGGAGGTCAGACCGGTTACGGACAGCTCGGTGATATAGCTTTGGAGCGTGCCGCTGTTCAAAAGGTCGCGGGTGATGTTATCGAGCCAGATGCTCTGGCCCAGGTTGTGTAGCAGTTGAGTCGCTTTCATCGGTCACCTCGGTTAAGCGGCGCGTTCCGCCGGTTTCGGTTTACGCGGCGCACGCTTGCGGCCGGCCGCGGGGTTGGATGCGGGTACTTTGGCGGCCTTGCGCAATTCCGCGAACGACGCGTCAAGAAATTCTTTCATGCGATGGCCGTCGGGAGCGGCCTGTGCATCGATGGTGAAGCTGAAAAACAGTTTCTGATCGTAGCTTTGGATAGCCAGGCACACTCCCACGTCCCAGCCCGCAGGCACGTGCGGATAAAGCGTCAACAGGCGCCGCCCATTGGCGTAGAGCGGCACCTGCGGACCTGGAACATTGGTAGCCACCATGTGGACGATAGGCACCGGGGTGGAGAGCAAAGGCAGCCGCGCGGCCAGCGCCTGCAACGGCGGAGGCAGAGCGCCCAGCCACGAAATCCCCGAGCGGATCAGCTCGGCCAGGTGCGCGTGCTTCATGGCCGCGGTCTGTGCGGAGATCTGCCGCAGCCGTTCGACGGGATCCTTGATGAACAGCGGCAGCGTGACGGGCAGCATCGAAATGCAATTGCCCAGCGTGCCGCGATCGTCGGCCTGCCGCAGGTTTACAGGCACCATCAGTCGGCAATACCGGTTGCGCAGCGACTCGTGGTGCAGTTTCAGGTAACGCATCACGGCGCCGGCCAGCACCGTCAGCACCACGTCGTTTACCGTGCCGCCGCATGCCGTGCGAATGGCGCGGGCTTCGGTGAAGGAATGCTCGCTCCATGCCACCCGGCGCTCGCCCGAACACGGCCGGTTGAAAGGCAGGCGCTCCAGAGGTCCCAACACCTGGGGCAGCACCTTCGCCAGTTGCTGGACGCTGGCAGCCGCGTGCGCGTCCTGCATAATCGCCACGCCGTAGGCCACCAGGTTTTTGAACGCGCCGGTAAGCTGATTCAGCGTGAATTCCGCAGCGTCCTTTACGGCGTCGGTGAGCAGCTTAGTATCATCCGGGGGCGGCCCCGGACGGTGGCGTTTGCGTTTGGGGAGCGGCGGGGTCTCCGCTGACGTATCGAACATCACGCTCAGCAAGCCGACTCCCGAGACACCATCGACCATGGCATGGTGCACCTTGGCGATGATGGCGGAGCGGTCGCCCGCCAGCCCGTCGACGATGTACACTTCCCACAGCGGTTTGTCGCGGTCCAGCAGCTTCGTGAAGATACGGCCCGCCAGGTCGCGCAACTGTTCTTCGCCGCCTGGCGCGTCCAGCTTCGTGTGGAAGATGTGGCGGCGGATATCGAATTTCGGATCGTGGCGCCAGGTGGGCAGGCCGGCATCCAGGAACGGGTGCATCACCTTTTGCCGGTAGCGGGGAAGCAGATCCAGCCGGCGCTCGATGCCTTCGACAAACTGGTCGAAGGGGAGTTTACCGTCGCAAATAGCGACGCTGCCGATATGCAGGGGCATCTCCGGACGCTCGAAGTTGAGGAACACCGCGTCTAGCGGCCCGAACTGCGGGGAGAGTTCGCCGGTAGCCATGTCAGTCGAGGAACCCGGACACGTCGTACGACATTAATACCAGATCCTGGGTCTTCCCGTGGCGGTCGATGGCCCAATCGGCCAGCAGCGCCTCGATCTGGAAGCCCAGGTTTTCGAACAGGCGCCGGGCGCCTTTCTGGCTGGAGGCCATGCGCGCCACGATCTTCCGCAATTCTAATCCCCGGGCGATCGAAAAAAGCTCCTGCGCCAGCAGCTTGCCCAGGCCCTTGCTGCGCTGGTTAGGCGCGACCAGCAGGCGGATTTCGCCGAGGTGCCGGAACCAGCGGGTTTCGCCGTGATGCAGGCTGCCATAACCCAGCAGCTTGCCGTCATGCTCGGCGAGCACGGTGGTGTCCTCGCCGGCTTCGATCCCGCGCAGCTTGCGGGCCAGTCCTTCGGGCGTGGAGAGGTCCATCAGCATGAAGAACAGGTCGTCTTCCGGCTGTTTCTTGACGAATGCCTGAAACGCGGGCTGATCCGCGGCGGTCATCGGGCGCAGCGCGACGCTCGCGGATCCCACCTTTATCGTCAAAGGAAAAGCGCGTTTGGCGGTTGACTCTTGGGCCATTCAATCTTATGCTAGCGCGTTATCGCTTGCGGGCAGCCGGCTTGCGAACCTTGCGAGATTTGGAGGGCGCTCCGGGCGGCGGCAGGAACGGCTTGGCGGCCACTTCGAGAAGGGCCTTCTGTGCGGTGACGACGTTGAGGACACTTCGCCGGGCGACTTCTCCCAGCGAGGTGGAAGGCTCCGCGGACTTGGGACGCGCGGCTTGTACGGTAGACGCAATCTGCTCGGATGCCAGGTCCAGAAGCTGCTTCTCAGCCGCCACAAACGCGTCGATGCCGTCTTTGGCCAGTTCCGTGAGTTTCTTACCCTGCGCCGGTTTGGCGGCCTTTTTGCCGTTCCTGAAGGGTTGCGCGGAAACCTGCTCCGCCACCAGGTCGAGGAAGCGCTGCTGCGTTTCGACGAACGTCTGCAACCCTTCCTGGGCCTTCTCCGCCAGGCTTGCCGCGGCCGCCAGGGGCTCGCCGGATATAACCGAACCGATTACCGCCTGGCCTTGCTCCACCGTCAGATCCAGGAATTTCTTTTGCATCGCAACAATATGGTCCACGCCGCCGCGCACGGCTTCCGCAAAGGCGGCCGCCGGTCCGGTAAGGCCCAGTCCGTCCTTGACTCCATCCAGGACGATGGAATTTTCCCGCGCCGTCAGGTCCAGCAGAATCTTCTGCGCCGCGACAAAATTGGCGACGCCCTGGCCGGCGAACTCCACCAGGCTGCTGGCGGGCCCAAATGGCAGGTTGCTCATGCGTTCGCGGACCAATCCGATTGCCAGCGAATTCTGTTGCGCGGCCAGGTCCAGCAGGATCTTCTGGGTGGCCACGAAGCTTTCCGCGCCCTGCTTGGCCCACGCGGCCAACAGCGGGATGGATTTTGATGTGTCAGTCATGATAAATGCTCCCTAATGCTGCAATGCAGCATAAACGAGTTTAGCGGAATTCGCGCCCGGCTGTCAAGCCTCGCCGGTGCAAATTATGCGATGCTTCTGTAAAGGCCCACATGGATCCGGAAGCACATTGGGAAAGCGTCTACCGCGCCAAAGCGCCGGATGCGGTGAGTTGGTATCGCCCGCACCTGGACCTGTCCCTGCGTCTGATTGAGCGGGCGGCGACTAGCCGCGCCGCATCGATAATCGATGTCGGCGGCGGCGAATCCACTCTTGTCGATGACCTCGTTCGCTTGGGATATCAAAACCTCACCGTACTGGATATTGCGCCAACGGCCCTGGCCGTGACCAGGAGCCGGCTGGGACCCGCCGCGGAGTCGGTCCAGTGGATTGCGGCCGATGTCACCCGGGTCGCCCTCCCCCACGACTCGTTCGATGTGTGGCACGACCGCGCCGTCTTTCACTTCCTGACTACCTTGGAAGAGCGCGCCGCCTACGTTCAGAATGTCCTCATGAGCATGCGCCCCGGCGGCTCGGTGATCGTGAGCGCCTTCGGTCCGGAAGGCCCCACGCACTGCAGCGGCCTGGACGTCGTCCGGTATGACGCGCAGACGCTCCACAACCAGTTTGGCCGCGCCTTCCGGCTGGTGGACAGCGCGCAGGAATTGCATCGCACGCCGTGGGGAACCACGCAGCAGTTCGTCTATTGTTACTGCCTGGTTGACTGAGCCGGCGCGGCGCCCTGCGCCTTTAGATACTCCGCGATGTCCGTGCGCCCCGCATAAATTGCCCAACCCTCGGGAGTGCCGTGAAAGGCCGTATCCTTAGTGTCCAGGCGCGCTCCCCGCTCGAGCAGCAAACGAACAACATCCAAGTGGCCGCCCAGGGCGGCTTGATGCAGCGGCGTCGAGTGGGCATGATTTCCCTCGGGATTATACCGGTTGGGATCCTCGCCCGCGTCGAGCAGCAGCCCCACCACTTCCGTGTGCCCGTGTTGCGCCGCCAGTGCCAGCGCCCGGTGGCGCCCCTCCGCGTCGGACGCCGGGAGCAGTTCGCGCACCCGCTCGATCCGGCCCAATCCGGCCGCGGCGGCAATGTAATCCACCCGCGCGCCGTGCCTGACCAGCGCCTCCGCCGCATCCTGGAATCCGAAGGCCAGGGCCGTCATCAGGGGCGACGTCCAACTGCCGGAGCCGTGCGGTTCGACCCGCGCGCCGGCACCCAGCAGCGTCTCGACGAGCGCGACTTGCACGCCCGCCTGCGCCGGGGGACTGCTGGACACCAGCATGCTCATGGTGGTGCACTTCCCGCCATACATGTCGGCCAAAGCATCAGGCTCGGCGCCCGCTTGCAACAGGGTCTCGGCCACGTCCACCGCGTTGGCCGGCGTCTTCTGGCGGTATCCTTCCACGCCATTGGCGGCCACGTAGTGCAGCAGCGTGGCCCGGTGCACGGGCGGATCGAAGGGACACACACGCGTCGAACGAGCCACAGCCAATTCAGGATGTTCGCGCAACCATTGCCGCAAGCTCTCCACATCGCCCTCGATCACCGCTTCCACGGCCGATTCAAACCATCGAACCGGAGAATCCTCGCGGGTTACGGCCGCCGCATATTCGGCCAGAGCCTGCCAGTCGCGAAAATCATACCAGCGCGCAATGGCGAGCTGCATATCGGCCAGATCCAGGCCGGCACTCAACACTTCGGAGTCCGGCGCATCTCTCGGGAGCCAGGCAACCTGCGGGTCCCTAAAGCGCGGGTGATGCCGTTGGACCTGCCGGATCGCGGTGGGATCGCCCTCTTGGTAGCCTGCCAGCAGATCCTCAGCCTGTTTCTCGTAATCCGCGAGATCCGCGCGAAACGGGAGGCGTTTCAGGTCCACCATGTGCGCGATGTTACCACGGGCCGATGATATACTCGCTGCTGAATGGGCCGATCGATGACCGCCGCGGACTTTCGACGCATCGCCCTCAGCCTGGAAGGCGCCGAGGAGGGTTCCCACATGGGTGCTCCCGATTTCCGCGTGAGCGGCAAAATCTTCGCCACGCTCGCCTCCGAAAAACAGGGCTACGGCAACCTGATGCTGAATCTGGAGCAGCAGGCCGCCTTCGTCGAAGAGCTGCCGGACGTTTTCCTGCCCATCCCCGGCGGATGGGGCAGGATGGGGATGACACACATCCGGCTCGCCGCGGCCGGCGAGGACGTGCTGACGGGCGCGTTGCGCACCGCCTGGAAGCTGCGGCTCGAAAAGAACACCAAGCCGGTCCGCAAGAGCCGGAGCCGACGGCTCACCAGATAACTTCCGATTTCCCCTGCTATACTGACTGACCATACAGGAGGGATCTGCCATGCGGAAACCCAGCCCGCCGAGAGTTGATCGCCGGTCGTTTCTGCGCGGAGCCGGCGCCGGCGCGGCGGTGCTGGCCACGCAGAATTCCGTGGCTCAGGCGCAGCAAGCGCCCGCCGCGCGCGCCGCCGCACCCGTGCCCGCGGCGCATGAAGTAGCGGCCGAAACGTCCGCGCCAGCCAGGGTCGAAGCGCAAACCACCGAACATCCCGGCGCGGATTTCATGATCCAGGTTCTCAAGTCCCTGGGTTTCGAATACGTGTGCGCCAACCCCGGATCGAGCTTTCGCGGCCTGCATGAATCGGTGGTGAACTTCGGCGGCAACCAGGCGCCCGAGTTTATCACCTGCTGCCACGAGGAGTCTTCGGTGGCCATGGGACACGGCTATGCCAAGATCGAGGGCCGCCCGCTGGCGGTCTTCGCGCATGGCACGGTCGGCCTGCAGCACGCGTCGATGGCCATCTATAACGCATACTGCGACCGCGTCCCCGTGTACATCGTGCTCGGCAACAACTTGAACGCGGCCACCCGCCGCTCGTGGGTGGACTGGGTGCATAGCGTACAGGACGCCGCCGCCATGGTCCGCGATTACACCAAGTGGGACGATGCTCCAGCGTCCCTGCAGGCCTTCGCGGAATCCGCGGTGCGGGCGTATAAGATTGCCATGACCACGCCGGCCATGCCTGTCGTCCTGGTCGCGGATGCACAGCTTCAGGAAGATCCCATTCCGGAAGGCGCGGATCTGCGCATCCCGAAGCTGCGCCTGGCCAATCCGCCCCAGGGCGATCAGCAGGCCGTTGCCGAGATCGCCCGCATGCTGGTGGCCGCGGAGAATCCCGTCATCGTTGCGGGACGCGTGGCCCGCACGCCTGTCGGAATGGAACGGCTCATGGAGCTGGCCGAAATCCTGCAAGCGGCCGTCGTGGACACGCGTCTCCGCATGAACTTCCCCACGCGCCATCCTCTGAACCAGACCGATCGCCGCGGCCCGGCCATTCGAGATGCCGATTTGATTCTGGGCCTGGATGTGTCCGACTTCTACGGCGCCGTGAATGACATCAGCCAGCAACTGGTATATTCCTCGCGGCGGCTCACCAAGGCCAGGCTGGTGACCATCCAGTCGAGCGACCTTTATGTAAAGAGCAACTACCAGGAGTCCCAGCGTTATCAGGAAGTGGACCTGTCGGTCGCGGCGGACTCCGAAACCACGCTGCCGGCGCTCATCGAGGCCGTGCGCGCGCTGCTCACCGCTGATCGTAAGCGCGCGCTGCAGGAGCGCGGCGCGAAGCTCGCCGAGGCGCATCGCGCGATGTTCGAGCAGGCTCGTGCCGACGCGGGGTACGCCTGGGACGCCAGCCCCATCAGCACCGGACGATTGTGCGCCGAGCTTTGGGCTCAGATCAAGAATGAGGACTGGTGTCTGGCCTCCTCTCCGGGCTTTGTCAGCAACTGGCCCTTCCGCCTCTGGAAGTTCGACAAGCCCTATCATCACATCGGCAGCAGCGGCGGCGCCGGCATCGGTTACGGCGCTCCCGCGGCCGTGGGCGCAGCCCTGGCGAACCGCAAGCACGGCCGCCTGACGGTGAATATTCAGAGCGACGGAGACCTGATGTACGCGCCCGGTGTGCTTTGGACCGCCGCGCATCACCGCGTGCCGCTGCTCACCGTGATGCACAATAACCGGGCGTATCACCAGGAAGTGATGCAGGTTCAGATCATGGCCAATCAACACAATCGCGGCATCGACCGCGCCTACATCGGGACCCGCCTCGATAATCCGGAAATCAGCTACGCCAAGCTGGCACAGGCCTTTGGCATGCACGGAGAAGGCCCCATCTCCGATCCCACCGATCTCGGCCCGGCCCTGCAGCGTGCCATCGAGGTGGTGAGGCGCGGCCAACCAGCGCTGGTTGACGTGGTGACGCAGCCCAGATAGGAGCCGGCAAATGCACCGCGCTATCCCCGTATTCACCCTGCTGATCGCGGCCTTCGTCCTGAACGCGCAGCCGCCGGCCACCGGCAATCCCGAGAACGGCAAGCGGCTGTTTACCGCGGTGGGATGCTATCAATGCCATGGCCGGGGAGCGCAAGGTGGCGCCGCCGGTCCGCGGCTCGGACCCAAGGTCATGGTACTGCCGGCGTTCCTTATCTATGTTCGCCATCCGGCGGGCGCCATGCCGCCATACACCACCAAGGTAATCTCGGACGCCGCGTTGACCGACATCCACGCGTACATCCGGAGCATGCCGCCTCCCGCCAAGCCCGCGGATACGCCGCTGCTGAATCCCTAGCAGCGGCCGCGCGGTATAATTGCACCGAATGGACGTTTACGAGGAACTCCTAAGCCTGCGCAAGCTCGGCCGGAAGTGCGCCATCGCCACGATCGTCCAGGTGCGCGGATCCATCCCCAGCTATGAGAGCGCCAAGCTGTTAGTGCGGGACGACGGCTCCATGGTCGGTACCATCGGCGGCGGGTGCGTGGAGGCCGAGGTGGTGAGCGCCGCGCGCGAAGTGATCGAAACCGGGCAGCCCAGGCATCTCAGCTTTAACCTGGGGCAGGACGCGGCCTACGACAACGGTCTCATCTGCGGCGGCCAACTGGATGTCTTCGTAGAGCCGGTGTTGCCCGTGCCCGGAGCATTTATCTTCGGCGCCGGGCACATCTCCAAGAGCATCTCCAAGATCGCCGGCCTGGCCGGTTTTTCCACCACCATTATCGACAACCGGGAGAATTTCGCCAACCGCGACCGTTTTCCCGAGGCGGGCGAAATCTACGCCGAGGAATACGAAGAGGTCTTCGCGAAGCTGCCCGTCAACGACACCAGCTATCTGATCATCGTCACCCGCGGCCATCGCGACGATATGCGCGTGCTGCGCTGGGCCGTAACCACCAACGCCCGGTACATCGCCATGATAGGCAGCAAGCGCAAGGTAATTAGCGTGATCCGTGAGTTGGAGACGGAAGGTGTGGCGCGTGAAAGTTTCGAGCGGGTGTTCGCGCCCATGGGATTGGAGATCGGGGCTATCTCGCCGGAAGAGATCGCCGTTTCGGTAGTGGCCGAAATGATCGCCGTGCGGCGCAACGCGGAATCCAACTGGCGGGCCCTTTCGAAATCGGTGTTTACCGATGAATCGATGCGCACGCTGCTGCTGAAGTGACCGCCGGGCTGATACTGGCCGCCGGTGAATCGCGCCGCATGGGATCGCCGAAGGCGCTGCTGGACTATCGGGGGGAAACTTTTCTGGACAGGCTGATCGGCTTGTTTTCGCTCCATTGCCAGCCCGTGGTGGCCGTCCTGGGCGCCGGGCGGGAGAGTATTCGCGCGGGATTGCTGCGCGGCGCGGAAGCGCTGATCGTGGAGAACCCGGACTACCGCCTGGGCCAGTTGTCGTCGATGCAGTGCGGCCTGCGTGCCGTGTCCCCCGGATCGGATGGCGTGCTGTTTACGCTGGTGGATCATCCGGCCGTGGAGCCTGCCACGCTGGTCCGGCTGCTTGAACCGGCCACCATGGCTCCGCTGCGCGTCCCCCGATACGGCGGCCGGCGCGGTCATCCGATCTGGATCTGCGCTTCCCTCATACCGGAGTTTTTAGCGTTGCCTACCACCGCGGCGGCGCGCGAAGTGGTGGCGCGGCACGCACATGAGTCGGCTTACATCGACGTCGACGATCCGGGCGTGGTGATGGACATTGACGACCCGCAGTCCTATCAGCGCCTGAGCGGCAACCTCGCGTGAAGCGCCTCGTTAAAAGCGCGGCGAAGTGGCTGGCCGTCGTCCTTGGCCTGCTGATCGTCGCCGGCATCATAGCCCCGTACCTGAGCGGCAACCAGTTCGCCCCACGCATTCGCGCGGCGCTCGAAACCGGGTTGGGCCGCAAGGTGGAGTTGGGCGCGGTCCACTTCAGCCTGTTCACCGGGCCGGGCTTCACTGTCGAGAACGTAGTGATCCATGAAAAGCCGGAACTGGGCATCGAACCCATCGCCTACGTCGGCTCCCTGGCAGCCGTGCCGCGCCTCAGTTCGCTCTTCTTCGGCCGCCTGGAACTCGCTTCTATTCGTTTGGACGACGCCAGCATCAACGTGGCCAAGACCGGCGCCTCCGCCGATCCGGGACGCTGGAACTTCGAGCCGCTGCTGAACCATTCCGTGATGCGCGCCATACCGGAGCTGCACGTGCGCTCGGGACGCATCAATTTCAAATTCGGCGATACCAAGTCGGTCTTCTACCTCACCAACGCCGACCTGGACATCACGCCGCCGGCCAGCGGCGGTGGCGCTTGGAATATAGAATTCACCGGCCAGCCCGCGCGCGCCGACAAGCCCGCGCACGGCTTTGGCAACCTGGTGGCGCGCGGCCGTTGGTCGTCGGCCGGCGCCGGCAAGCTGGATCTGGACGCGCGCCTGGAAAAGAGCGCCATCAGCGAGATCGTGGAGTTGATCAACGGGCACGACGCGGGAATCCACGGCCTGGTCTCCGCGCGCATGCGGCTGGCAGGCCCTCTGGATGATATCCGCATCTCCGGCAATATCGACGCGCAGGATGTGCATCGCTGGGACCAGATGCCCCCCTACGGCAACCAGCGCTGGCCGCTGCGCCTGGCGGGCCGCCTGAATGTGCAGGCGCAGACCATCGAAATGGAATCCACCACGGCGGGCGGCGAAACGCTGCCTCTGGCGGTACGCTTCCGCTGCGCCGATTATCTCTCGCAGCCGCGCTGGGGCGTGGCCCTCAACTGGAATCGCTTTCCCGCCGGACCCGTGCTGGAGCTGGCTCGCCACATGGGCGCGCAGCTGCCACCCAGGCTGAATGTCACCGGGCTGCTCGACGGCGTGTTGGGATACTCCGGGCAGGGAAGTCTGCAGGGCGAACTGGATTTCCACGACGCCCTGCTGGCCATCCCGGATTCGCCGCCGGTGCGTTCCGGGAACGCGCGCCTGATCTTCGACCGCGGCCACGCCCGGCTGTCGCCCGCGCTGGTCCGCACCGCGCAGGATGAACAGGCGACCCTCGAAGTCGATTACGACTGGACCGCGCAATCTCTCGACCTCACGATTTCGACCGAATCCATGCGCCTGGAATCGTTGCGCGCGCAAGCCGCCATGGCCGCCATTCCGTGGCTGGACCAGGTTTCGAGCGGCGCCTGGAAAGGCCAGCTTCGCTACCGGATCGCCGGGGCAGTTACGGCCGGCAAGGGCTGGTCCGGCGCGTTCGATCTCCGGGATGCCAGCCTCCAGTTGCCCGGGGTGGCGGAGCCGGTGGCGGTCGCCTCCGCCGTTGTGCATATCGATGGAGCGCGCGTCACGCTCGACCACATGCGCGCGCAGGCGGGCCGGATCGCCTGTGAAGGCTGGTATCACTATGAGCCGCAAATGGCGCGGCCGCACCGTTTGCAGATCCGGATTGCGGAGGCCGATGCGGCGGAGCTGGAGCGGCTCCTGATGCCCGCGCTGCGCCACAGCCGCGGGTTGATTGCGCGCGCCCTCAATCTGGGCAGGCCGTCGCTGCCCGAATGGCTGGCCGGCCGCCACGTGGATGCCACGGTGCAGATCGGCGCGCTGCAATTAGGCGGCGCGGAGGCTCGCGAGATACAAGCCCACCTGATTTGGGATGAAGCCCAGGTCCAGCTCAACGACCTGCGCGCACGCGTGGATGACGGGCGCGTGACTGGTTCGCTGCTGGTCAACCTCCGAGGCAGCCGGCCCGTTTACCGGCTGGATGCGCGGGCCAAAGGCTTCGACTGGAAGTCCGGCAAAGTGGACGCGGAGACGTTGCTGGAGTCGAACGGCACGGGCGCGGAGCTGCTGGCGCATCTGCACGCCACCGGCACTTTCGCGGCCCGTGGCGCGGAGATGGAAGCGCTGCCGGATCTCGAAAGCGTGGCCGGCGCCTACGACTTGATGTGGGCGCAGTCCGGCCCGCAGTGGCGCTTCACGGATCTGCAGCTTGTCGCTGGCGACGACACCTATACCGGACAAGGCGCCTCTCAGGCCGATGGCCGGCTGCTGGTGGTGCTCTCGAGCGGCGCCAAGCAGATGCACATGAGCGGCACCCTGGCGGAGATGCGGCTTGACCAGCCGGAGACGCGGCCGCAGTGAGCCGTTCCTTATTCGTGCCGTAGCGCAGTCATGAGATCGATGTGCAGCGCGCGGCGCGCCGGGATGTAACAGGCGAGCAGCGATGTGGCCGTGAGGACCATCGCCACCACGCCGAAGGTGAGGGGATCCGTCGCGCGCACGCCGTAGAGCAACTCCGCCATCAGCCGGGTTAAGATCAACGCCGCGAGGGTGCCCGCCGCCATCCCCGCCGCCACTAACCGCACGCCGCCGCCGACTACCAGCCGCAGCACGCTCTCGGGTTGCGCGCCCAGCGCCACACGCACGCCGATCTCGCGCGTGCGCTGCGCCATGGAATACGACAGCACGCTATAGATTCCCAACGCCGCCAGAACCAGCGCCAGGCCGGCGAACGACAGAAGCAGCGCCATCACCATACGCTGCCCGGCCAGCGGCTCTTGCGCGATGTGCTCCAGCGTCGCGACCTCCGTGATCGGCTGTCCCTTATCGATGCGGTGGATTTCCTGCATCACCGCGTGGGTCAGACTCTCCGGCGCGATCATCGCCGACGTACGCAGCAACAGGTGATGCGGACCACCCAGCAGCCAGGGGAATTGTTGATAGGGAGTGTAAACCTCCGCGTGGATGCCGCCTTCGGGCCCCTGGCTCATTACGTTGCCGGCCACTCCCACTACTGTGAGCCAGGGCGACGTGGGCGGCCCGATGCGCAGCCGCTTTCCGAGCGGATCCTGGCCTGGCCAATGCAGCCTTACCAGCTCTTCGTTCACGATGGCGACTCTCTCGCCGCTCTGCGTATCGTGCTGGTTGAAGCTGCGCCCGCGCCGCAGCGGAATCCGCATCGTGCTGAAGTAATCCGGCCCGGCGATCACGTAGTTGGCATCCGGCACGTGCCCCGCCGGCGGATTCGGCTGATCTGAGGTAACGAAGAACTGTCCCGCCCACCAGTCTCCCAACGCGGCTCCCCGCGATACGCTGGCGGACTCCACGCCGGGCAGGGCCTTAACAGCCGCCACCACCCGGTCCCAGAACTCCACCGAGACCTGCGGCTCCTTGTAGCGGTCGCCCGACAACGGCACGCGCAGCGTCAGCACATGCGCCGGGTCCACGCCCAGGTTCAGGCGGCTGAGCTGGCCCAAAGTGCGGACCATCAGTCCAGCCCCCACCAGAAGCACCATGGCGAGCGCGATTTCCGAGACCGCCAGCGCATTTCGAAAACGGCGGCTGCGCGGACCTTGCAGCGAGTTGCGGCCGGTCTCCTGCAAGGCTTCCACCGTGGGCAGCCGGGCGCTCTGCAGGGCGGGCGCCAGGCCGAAGAAGAGCGTCGTCAGCAGAGCCGTGACCAGCGCGAACGCCAGCACCCGCGGGTCTGCGGCGCCGCTAGCCAGGCCCGGCGCGGATCGCAGCCATACGGGGGGAGCCAGCGCCGCCAGTCCCTGGCATCCCCAGAATGCCAGCAGGACTCCCAGCGCTCCGCCGGCCAGCGAGATCACCAGGCTCTCGGCCAGCAATTGGCGGACGATGCGGCCGCGGCTGGCCCCCAGCGCAGTCCTGACTGCGAACTCGCCCGCGCGGCCCGCGCTCCGCGCCAGCAGCAGGTTGGCGATGTTGGCGCATGCGATCAACAGGACGAAAATCACCGCGGCCGCCAGGACCATCAGGGCAGGCCGGGTATCCCCGGAAATCATGGCGCGGAGAGTCATCATTTGCGCCCGCCATCCTTTCAGGTCCGGAAGCGTCTGCTCCATGCGAACCGAGACCGCGTCCATCCGCGAAGCAGCCTGCTCGAGGCTGATTCCCGGCTTCAAGCGTCCGATGCCGAAGTAGTCGTTCCCGGCGCCCTCCGGAGAGAGCCCGATGCCGGACAGCCACATCTCCGGGATGGCGCCGTAGGGCGTTCCATACTGATGGGAGAAGCCCGCCGGCATCACACCGGCGATGCTGTAGCCGGCGCCGTTGATCTCCATGGCGCGGCCGACCACGTTGGTATCCGCTCCGAAGCGCCTGTGCCATAATCCGTAGCTCAGGATGGCGGCCCGCGGTCCTTCGGATTTGTCTTCGTCTGCGGAAAACGCGCGGCCCAGGAACGGCGCGGCGCCCAGCACCTGGAACAGGTTGCCGGACGCGATTTCGCAGGGGTCCTCTTCGGGCTCGCCCGCGCCGGTGAGCACGCAGGACGTTTGGGTGTACGCCGCCAGATCTTCGAAGACGCCGCTCTCGTCGCGCCACCCCAGGATTTCGGTTGGTGAGATGGGATTCTGGCTCCAGCCGCGCGGTGGATTCTTTTTCATGACGAACACGATGCGGTCCACATCCCGGAACGGCAGCGGCCTGAGCAGCGCCGCGTAGACTGCCGAAAAGATCGCGGTGTTGGCGCCGATGCCCAGCGCCAGGGTGAGCACCGCGGCGGTGGTGAAGCCGGGACTCCTGGCCAATACCCGCAGGCCGTAGCGCATGTCGCGCGCCAGGTGAGCAGGCCACCGCGAGCCGGATTCGGTGAAGCGTTCCTGGGCCAGCGTCCGGTTGCCGAAGGCCCTCCGCGCCGCGGCCAGGGCCTCGTCTACCGCCAGACCTTCTTCCCGCAGACGGTCGGCCTCCAATTGGATGCTGGCGTCGATTTCGGCGCGGAAGTCGATGGAGTTTCGCCTACGCCGGAACATGCGATCATCCCTCTTTCAGCCCGGGTTCCAGAACGCGCGCGATGGCTGCCGCCAGCCGGTTCCACTTGGTGGTTTCCTTGACCATCTGCGTGCGTCCCGCTTTGGTCAGGGCGTAGAACCGCGCCTTGCGGTTGTTCGTAGAGGTGCCCCACCTGGCGGAGATCCAGCCGCGGCTCTCCAGCCGCTGCAGCGCCGGATACAGCGCGCCATGCTCCACCAGTAACTCCTGTTCCGACGTCTGCTGGATGGCGCGGGCGATGCCTTGTCCGTGCTGCGGCCCGAAGAGCAACGTACGCAGGATCAGCAGGTCCAGGGTGCCTTGCAGTAACTCCAGGCGCTCCTTGGCGTCTTGGGTAGACATATAACCCGAGTATGCGGCATGTTCGGGTAAGATGTCAACCCGTCGCGCGGCGGTCAGCGGCCGTCTTTCAATATCTCGCGCGCGGCGTTGTGGCCCGGCGCACCCATGACGCCCCCGCCGGGGTGCGCGCCCGAACCGCAGAGATATAGCCCTTTCACCGGCGTGCGATAGCGCGCGTAGCCCGCCACCGGACGCATCACGAACATCTGGTCGAGCGCCATCTCTCCGTGAAAGATGTTGCCGCCCGTGATGCCGAAGCGCCGCTCCATGTCGAGCGGCGTCAGCACCTGCTTGTCGATGATGATCGAGCGTATGTTGGGAATGTACTCTTCCATCAGCTCCACCACGCGATTGTAGAACGGCTCGCGCGCTTCATCCCAGGTGGTGTCGCGCAGGGTATACGGCGCGTACTGGATGAAGATCCCCATGATGTGCTTACCCGCCGGCGCCAGCGACGGGTCGTACATGGTGGGGATAGTCAGCTCCAGCATGGGACGGTCCGAAGGCCGGCCGTACTTGGCGTCGTCCCAGGCACGCTCGATGTATTCGATGGACGGGCAGATGTGCATAGTGGCGCGATGCTGCGGTCCCGGCGCGCCCGGAATAGCGCTGAATTCCGGCAAGCCGGAGAGCGCCAGGTTCATTTTGCAGGACGTGCCCTCGGTGCGAAACCGCCGGATCGACGTCACGAAATCGGGCGGCAGATCGCGCTCGTCGGTGAGCCGCAGGAAGGTCACCCGCGGATCCAGATTCGAAGCTACCACCGCGCCCTCGATCTCCTCGCCGCCTTCGAGCACCACGCCGCGCGCGCGGCCGTCCCGCACCAGGATCTTCCGGACCGGCGCGTTGGTGCGAATCTCCGCGCCGTGGCTGCGCGCCGAGGCGGCGATGGCTTCGGAAACCGCGCCCATGCCGCCGCGCACGAATCCCCACAGCCCGCGATGGCCGGCCACGCTACCCATCACGTGATGCATCAGGATATAGGCCGTACCCTGCGAACGCGGCCCGCCGTTGGCGCCGATCACGCCATCGGTGGCCAGGGTCACTTTGAGCTCCGGCGATTCGAACCATTCGTCGAGCAGTTCGGCGGCGCTTTGCGTGAAGATTTTGACCAGCGCGGTCATATCGGCGGGCGCCAGTTTGCGTAAGCGGCCCGCGATCTTGAGGTGCTCGATCAGGTCGCCCACGCCGCGCGGCGGAAACTGTGGCGGCGTGGTCAGCAGGAGAGACTCCACCACCAGCGACAGGCGCTCGAGCTGCGCCTCGAACGCCGGGTAGACTTCCGCGTCGCGCCGCGAGAATTTTGCGATCTCGTCCAGCGTCTTGCGGCCGTCCTGCCACATGAAGAAGCAGCGGCCGTCGGGAAATGGCGAAAAGAAGGCCGGGTCTTTGGCGTCTACCTTGTAGCCGAAGCGCTCCAGCTCCAGTTCGCGGATGATGCGCTCCTGCAGCAGGCTGGTGAGATAGGAGGCCGTGGAGACGCGGAATCCGGGCCAGAGTTCCTCGGTGACGGCGCATCCGCCCACCAGTTCGCGCCGCTCGAGAACCAGAGTTTTGCGGCCGGCCCGGCCCAGGTATGCGGCGGTCACCAGGCCGTTGTGGCCGCCTCCGATAATGATTGCGTCGAAGCGTTGGGACATGTTCCAGAGGCGCCTGTGGCGCCCTACCTCTTGTGAAACGCCACTACCGCCAACGGCGGCAGCGTGATACTGATGCTGTTTGGGCGGTTGTGTTGCGCCACCGGCCGCGAGGCCACCCGTCCGGCGTTGCCCAGGTTGCTGCCGCCGAACAGGTGCGAGTCGGTGTTCAGCACCTCTTCATACACACCTTCCTGCGGCACGCCGACCGCGTATCGCTCGTGCACTACGGGCGTAAAGTTGCAGCAGAACAGCAGGAAATCGTTGGGATCTTCCGCGCGGCGCAGAAAGCAGATCACGGAGTGGTCCACGTCCTGGAAATCCACCCACTCGAAGCCCGCGTAGTGGAAATCCACCTGGTACAGCGCCGGATTGGCGCGATAGAAGCGATTCAGCGCCTCCACCAGGAATTGCAGCTTGCGGTGGTAGTCGAACACCAGCAGATCCCAGCGCCGGCCTTCGTTGTGGTTCCATTCCTCGATCTGCCCGATTTCCTGGCCCATGAACAGCAGCTTCTTGCCGGGATGCGCGTACATGTACGCCAGAAAGGCGCGCGCGTTGGCGAACTTCTGCCACTCATCGCCGGGCATCTTGCCGATCAGCGACCCCTTGCCGTGCACCACTTCGTCGTGCGATATGGGCAGCACGAAGTTCTCCGTGAAGGCGTACAGCATGCTGAACGTGATGTTGTTGTGATGATACTTGCGGTAGACCGGGTTCTCGCCGAAGTAGTGCAGCATGTCGTGCATCCAACCCATGTTCCACTTCATGGTGAAGCCCAGCCCGTTGAGATACACAGGTTTCGATACACCCGGAAACGCGGTGGATTCTTCGGCGATGGTGACCACTCCAGGCACCGTGTGCGCCAGCTCGTTGAAGCGCCGCACGAAGTCGATGGCCTCCAGGTTCTCGTTGCCGCCGTACTGGTTGGGCACCCATTCGCCGGCTTTGCGCGAATAGTCCAGGTACAGCATGGACGCCACGGCATCCACGCGCAGGCCGTCGATGTGATATTTCTTCAGCCAGAACATGGCGTTCGAGATCAGGAAGGAACGCACCTCGTTCCGGCCGTAGTTGAAGATCAGGGTGCCCCAATCTTTTTGCTCGCCCTTGCGCGGGTCGGCATGCTCGTAGAGCGCGGTGCCGTCGAAGTACACCAGGCCGTGCGCGTCGCGCGGAAAGTGCGCGGGCACCCAGTCGACAATCACGCCGATGCCTTCCTGGTGGCAGCGATCGACGAAATACATGAAGTCCTCGGGCTGGCCGAAACGCGACGTGGGCGCGAAATAGCCGATGATCTGGTAGCCCCAGGAGCCGGAAAACGGATGCTCCATGATGGGCAGCAGTTCGATGTGCGTGTAGCCCATGCGCTTGACGTACCCGACCAGGTGCACGGCCAGCTCGCGGTAGGTCAGGAACTGGCCTTGCGGACCGCGCATCCAGGATTCCACGTGCAGCTCGTACATGGATACGGGCGCTTTCAGCAGGTCCGTGCGGCCGCGCTCTTCCATCCAGGCGGCGTCCTGCCATTGATATTTTTCGATGTCCCAGACCACGCTGGCGGATTTGGGCGGAATCTCGGCGGAGAACGCGTAGGGGTCGGCCTTCTGCTGCTGGTAGGCGTTGAAGCGCGAGCGCACGTTGTACTTGTAGCAGGCGCCTTCGCCCAGTTGCGGGATGAAAAGCTCCCAGACCCCGCCATTCCGCCGGCGCATGGGATGGCGGCGCGTGTCCCACTGATTGAACTCTCCGGCCACCGCGACGGCTTCGGCGTTGGGCGCCCAGACGGCGAAGCGCGCGCCCTTGACTCCGTCAACCTCGGTCAGGTGCGCCCCGAAGGTGCGATACGCCTCGTAGTGGGTGCCCTCGGTATGCAGGTGCAGCTCGAAATCGGTGATGATGGGGCCGAAGCGGTAAGGGTCCTCGAACTCGACGGTGGGGCCGTCCCAGAGCTTGGCCTGAAGTGAATATTTGCCCGGCGCGCCGGAGAGCGTGGCGCAGAAGAATCCGCCATCGTGGATCTTCTCCATGGCTTGCACCTGGTCGCCCACGTGCACCGCGGCGGATTCGGCTTGCGGCAGGAACGCGCGCACCTCCCAGCGGGACTGGCTGCCGCGCTTGCGCACGGCGTGCGGGCCGAGGATGCGGAAGGGGTCGCCGTGGTATCCGCCGGCGATGGCTTCTATTTCTTCGGGAGTCATGCGCGCCTATTCGTCATGCAATGTGGGGCCGGGGGGTGCGGGCCATGTAATACTGTAGCGCGGCGCAGGGCGGGCGGACAGGGCCTGTGGGGCGATGGCCGGGTTGTGCAAAATTGTGCATATTTGGGCACGTTTTGCGTGTTATGGGCGACGCGCGTTTTTGGACGAACGAACTCTATTTTGCGATAAGCCATGTGGAATCATTGGCTTTGGTGTTTATGGAGAAGTTGGAAATGCATAAGATCTGGTGTTGGACCTGGGCGGAGCGCCGCTCGGGAACGGGCGGATCTTCCTGCCCGATGCGAGGATAGCACGATGGCGGTACGGGTTTGGCTTACCGATTGGCCTTGGGGGTTTGTTTTCAGCGGGGTGGTGCGCTGCGGAGTTGTGTTATCACTTTATCGGGGGACGTGCAAGGTCGCAGGCAACCTGCATTCCCAACCGCGTCTCCTCAGTTATCCTCTTTCATTTTTGGCGCGGTTGCCCGAAGAAGGCAGGGCCAAGGTTAGTGTGCCAAGCTAGTCAAGATGGAAGACGCGTCCGACTATCGCGGCTGGCCCAAGGCGGAGCTGCATCTGCATCTGGAAGGCTCCGTGGAGCCCGAGACGATGCGGGAATTGGACCCGTCGCTTTCGGCGGACAACGTGCGCGCGCGGTATCGCTTCCAGGGTTTCCAGGGTTTCATCGACACTTACAAATGGGTAGTGGAGCGTCTGCGGACGCCCGGGGATTACGCCTGCATCACGCGCGCCTTGCTGCGGCGGTTGGCGGCGGAGAATGTGCGGTATGCCGAGATCACGTTATCGGCCGGCGTAGTTCTGTGGAAGGGGCAGGAGTTCGCGCCCGTTTACGCAGCCGTGCATCAGGCGGCCGCCGGCTCCTCTATCGAGGTCCATTGGATACTGGACGCGGTGCGGCACTTTGGCGCGGAGCACGCCAGGCAGGTGGCGGAGCTGGCGGCCGAACGGGTGCACGATGGCGTGGTGGCGTTCGGGATCGGCGGGGATGAAGAGCGTGGTCCGGCGGTGTGGTTCCGCGAGGTGTACGGGTTCGCCAGGGGCGCGGGGCTGCGGCTGACGGCGCATGCCGGCGAGGGCGCGGGGCCGGAATCGGTGTGGGCGGCGCTCGAGATCGGCGCGGAGCGCATCGGGCATGGCATTCGGGCCGTGGAAGATGCGGCGCTGGTGGCGCACCTGCGCGACCGCGGGATTCCGCTCGAAGTGTGCATCACCAGCAATGTGATGACCGGCGTGGTTGGGTCGCCGGCGGCGCACCCCGTGCGCCGCCTCTATGACGCGGGCGTGCCGATTACGCTGAACACGGACGACCCGGCCATCTTCGGCGTGACCCTGTCGGGCGAGTACGCGCTGGCGGCGCGCCAGTTCGGCTTCTCGGAGGCGGAACTGCGGGGCATCGCGGAGAATGCGTCCCGCTACGCCTTCAGGGGATCTGCGGGGCGGTCACCAGCGGCAGCACCGTGGCATCCAGTTCCGCGTCCGTGAAGTTCCGCAGGCGGACGTTCTTGTGCAGCGTCCAGTGCTCCACGTGGTCGGCGGTGGCGCCGGGTTTCAGCCGCCGCATCGGGCCGAGCGTTTCCAGTTCCAGGAAATCGGCGTTGGTAAATGTCTCGAACGAGCAGCCGAAATCCGGATACTCTTTCGGCGTATCCGCGGCGGTCACCCGCTTGATGAACAGATCCGTCCCCAGTGAGTAGGCCGCCCAGGTGTGCTGGTTGAAGCTGCCCAGCTTCTGCGGCTCGGGATTGGATGGGTCCTGATGCAGCATCAGGTACTTACGGGTGAACTTCCAGCGATGATCGGAGAGGTTTGTGTAAGCGGACATCACCAGCGGATTGGTGGGAGCCAGCGCCTCGGGGTGCTTGCCGCGCGGCGGAAAACCGTGGATGCCAACGCCTCCCTGCGCCATCATGGTGAGCGCCCAGGGCGCCAGGTCCACCGCATTTTTGCCCGCGTTTCGGAGGTGGTGCACGACTTCCACGCCGGAGCCCTGCGGCGACAATTTCACTACAATCTGTTTTTCGAGGCCGGTGAGCGCTTCCACGGGCTCTGTGGCGGTGAGCACGTCGCCCTTCACCTCCACTCGCACCGGCCCGTTATCCGGGGCGTAGGTACGCACGGCATCTTCGGGAGCGGCCCACAGACGATGTCCGCCGCGCGGAACCCAGGCGGGTTCGCCGGATTTCCCCAGGGTCGCGGTGAATTCCTTGAAGACGTTCTGGCCGTTCACGAATGCGTAGCGCATGATGCGGGGGCCGATGTCGCTGGTCACGATCAGCTCCACCTCTCCGTTGGTGATGCGGTAGCAATTGGCCCAGCCTTTGTAGTTGGTCTTTTCGATCTTGACGGCGGCAGCGGCGCTCATGGTCAGCAACAGCAGGGTTGCGGCAGCTTTCAGCATAGCCCGTATTATCGCGCGCTTTCATCGCCGCCGGGCGGATGCCGGCGCGCGCCACGAACATCGATTTACCTGCTACCATCTCGAAAAGGAGGTTTCATGCGCGGCTTTACCACCAGGCGGATTACCAGGCTGTTTTCGTTGACACTCTTGATGGCGGCGCTGGCTATAGTGCAGGCCCATGCCAAGACAGACTTCAGCGGCACCTGGAAGTTGAACACCAGCAAGAGCGAGTTCGGGCAGATGCCGCCGCCCGATAGCCTCACCGAGAAAATTGCCCATCAGGATCCGGACTTGAAAGCCAACGTGGTCTCGACCGGAGGCATGATGGGCGACCAGACTTACGACGTCGCGTATAGCACCGACGGCAAGGAAACCGCCAATAAGGTCGGCGAGAATGAATTCAAGAGCACCGGCAAATGGGACGGCGATCAGATAGTGATCGACACCAAGGGATCGTTCAGTGGGACAGAGTTTACATCCAAGGACCACTGGGAGCTTTCGCGCGATGGCAAGACCCTGACCGTTTCCCGGCATCTGTCGAGCGCCATGGGCGAGATGGATATGAAAATGGTTTTCGAAAAACAATAGGAGATTACCGATGCGCAAATCTATATACCAAATTATTTGTTTGACACTATTGTTGGTGGCGGTGGCCCTGGTACAGGCGCAGGCCAAGTCCGACTTCGGCGGTACCTGGAAACTGAACGCCGGCAAGAGCGATTTCGGGCCGATGCCGCCCCCCGACAGCATCACCCAGACCATCACACACGACGAACCCACGGTTAAGATCAGCGTAGTCCAGGTGGGGGGTACGGGAGACGCGAAATATGACATGGCCTATACCACCGACGGCAAGGAAAGCGTCAATCACATGGGCGACAACGAGTTCAAGACCACGCTGAAATGGGATGGCGACGACCTGGCGGGCGACACCAAAGGTTCGTTCGATGGGAACGACTTCACGGCCAAAGACCGGTGGGCGCTTTCCGATGGCGGCAAGACCATGACGGTGACCCGGCACATCTCGACTTCCATGGGCGAGTTCGATATGAAATTTGTGTACGAGAAGCAATAGGAGATCAAACATGCGTCCTCTTACGAGCAGAATATTTTGCGCCGTGCTGGTGGCCGCGGCCTTCGCGGTATCCGCCGCCCAGGCCAAGCCCAACTTCAGCGGAACATGGAAGCTGAACGTTTCCAAAAGCGATTTCGGCCCCATGCCGGCGCCCGACAGCCGCACCGACAAGATCACGCACGACGATCCTTCCCTGCGCGACGAGATCAGCCAGAGCAGTCAGATGGGAGACATGACATCGGATATGAAATATTCGACCGATGGCAAGGAAACCACCAACTCCATCGCCGGAAATGAAATCAAGACCACCGCCAAATGGGACGGCGACGACCTCGTGATTACCGGCAAAGGCTCGTTCAACGGAGCGGATGTGACCTTCGATAGCCACTGGTCGCTGGCGGCGGACGGCAAGACCATCACCGTCAAACAGCACGTCACCAGCCCCATGGGCGAGGCGGACCTGAAGATGGTGATGGACAAACAGTAGGCGGACGATGGCGCGGAGTCAATTCGCGGGGCTTGCGGCGCTGATCCTGATCGCCGCCTGCGGGTGGTTGCAAGGTCAGATCAGGACAAGCCTGAACGGCGTCTGGAAGATGGATCCGGCCAAGAGCGATTTTGGCGGCGGGCCGGTTTCCGACAGCCGGCTGGACAGGATCGGCATCGAGGGGTCCACCTTGAAGGACACCATCACCCAGAAACTGCACGGGGCCCCCGAGAGCACCTACGACATGATCTACACGCTGGACGGTAAGGAGTGTACCAACCACGTGCGCGGCAACCTGGTGGAGAGCACCGCCCAATGGGAAGGCGAAGCGCTGTTTGTCGACAGCAAAGTACACACCCTGCGCATGGCGATCTTAAAGGATCGCTACACCGTGTCGCCGGACGGCAAGACCCTGACCTTGCTGCGGCACATGAGCGGCGCCCGGAACGCCGAGCAGAAGATCGTGTTTGATCGACAGTAGGCCGGGCGGGAGTCTATGGGTTGCCGCCTGGCGTGCGGATGAAAATATCCTTGAAGCGCATGTTGGCCTCGCCGCCCGCATGCAACTGCAGCGCGATGGCGCCGTCTTCCACCTCGTTCACAGGATCGGTGAAATCGATCACCTGCACGCCGTTTAATCGCGCGCGGTGATGATTGCCCTCCACGGTCAGCACGTAATCGTTCCATTCGGTCGGCTTGATGACAAATTCGTTCTCGGGCGATGGCCATACGATCCAGCCGCGGCGCGCCGTATAGATGCCGCCGGTGTGGTGATTGAGGTTGCGGTCGATTTCGAACTGGTATCCCTCGGCCACGTCGGCGGTTCCGGGCTTGAAGCTGGTGCGGTAGAAGACGCCGCTATTGCCGCCGGTGACGCACTGGAAGCGGATGGCCAGCTCAAAATCCTTGTAATGCTTCTCGGTCATCAGGTACCCGTAGCCCTTGGTGACGCCCGCGCCATGAATAGCGCCATCTTCCACGGTCCAATTCTCATCGCCCACCTTCACCCACCCTGTAAGGTCTTTGCCGTTGAACAGGGAAACCCACCCTTCCTGGGACTCTTTCAGGCGCGGTTGAGCGGCCGCGGCCGCGGCGAGTACTATCGCCAGAATCAAGCTGCGCATCATCATGCTCCTATCTCCTCGCGTATCGCGGCGGCGATACGGCTTGTGAATTCGTCCACGCGGGCCAGGTCGGGACCCTCCACCATCACGCGGGCCAGCGGCTCCGTGCCCGAGAACCGCACCAGCACGCGGCCGGATGCGCCGAAGGCGTTCTGGCACGCCTCGATCTCCCGGGCCACGGCCGCCAGTTCGTGCAGCTCCCGCCGTTCACGCACGCGCACGTTCTGTAATCTCTGAGGGTAGATGTCCAGGCCCGCGGTCAATTTGTCGAGACTCGCGCCCGTATCGCGCGAAATCTCCACAATGCGCAGCGCGGTGAGCAGGCCGTCGCCGGTAGTGGCGTAGCGGCGGAAGATCACGTGGCCGGATTGCTCCCCGCCCAGGGCCGCGCCGGTGCGCACCATTTCCTCCAGCACGTATTTATCGCCGACGGGCGTGCGCACTAACTGGATGCCTTCGCGCGCCAGCGCCCGTTCCAGCCCCAGATTGGACATGAAGGTGGCCACCACCAGGTCGCCATCGAGCTGGCCGGCGGCCTTCAGGGCGCGCGCCGCGATGAGCAGCACGGCGTCGCCATCCACGATGCGGCCGCTCCTTCCCACGAAGATGGCGCGATCCGCGTCCCCATCGAATGCCGCGCCCAGGTCCGCGCCGGATTCGAGCACGGCCGTGCGCAGGTTGTCGATATACAGCGCGCCGCAGTTCAGATTGATATTGCGCCCGTTGGGTTCGCGGCAGATGGCCGTAACTTCGGCGCCCAGGCGGCGAAACAATTCCGGCGCGATCTGGAAGGCCGCGCCGTTTCCGCAATCCAGCACCACCCGCACGCCTTCGAAAGAGCCGGATACCGTGGCCGCCAGGTGGTCCAGGTAACGGGCGGCCAGCGCTGCGTCAGGTTCCAGCGGCACGGGCGCGCCGGGGGCCTCCCCCGAATGCCGGAAGATCTCCTGCTCTACCGCGTGCTCTTCCTCGTCGGGCAGTTTGTAGCCCGAGTGGCCGAAGACCTTAATGCCGTTGTCCTGGTATGGATTGTGCGAGGCCGAGATCATCACGCCGGCCGTGAAGGAGTCGGTGGCCGTGAGCCAGGCGATGCCCGGCGTGGTGATGATGCCCGCGGATACAGTCCGCACACCCTGGCTCGCGAGTCCGGCGGCCACTTGCGCGGCGATCCAGGGACCCGACTCGCGTGTGTCCATGCCGATGACGATGGCGGCATCCTTCGCGCTGTGGCGCAGGTCCATTCCCAGCGCCAGGCCGAAAGCGTGGATGGTTGCCGCGTCCAGGGGATACTCTCCCGCCACGCCGCGAATGCCGTCGGTTCCGAATAGCTGTTTGGCCATCTATCTCTTTCCGATGGTAACTTTGACTGTAACGCGCGGCGGGTCCTGAAAGCGTACCCGGGCATCCTGAATGTAAGCTTCCACCCGGTAACGCGCGGTGCCCGCCACCGGCTTCAGGTGCACCGGATCGATGCGCGCTGAGATGACCCCCGCCAACCGGCTGGCCGGTCCGGCGATGGCCAGCACGGACGGCTCCGCGGTGGCCTCGACCACGCGCAGATCGGGCGGCAGATCGTCCGCAACTCTCACTTCCACCGGAACGCTGCGGGTGGCGCCCGGTTCGAAGTTCATATGGATTTGCGCCGGAATCGCGCGCACCAGTTGCACGCCGCGCGGCAGCCGCACATCGCCGCGGTCTATGGTGAAGGTATGCTGGCCGGGCTCGATGTTGGTCATATCCAGGATCACGGTGTAGTGCCGGCGATCTTCGGGCAAATTACCGAGCTCGCCGGACGGACCGCGGACTTCGAGCAACACCGTCTCCACCACGTCGGAATCGATTTCCACTTCCGGAGAGAGATTCTTGTACTCCACCCGCACGGAAACGAAGGCCGCCAGTTCGGGTTCGCCGGCCACGGATAACCACAGAAGCACGGCGGCGGCTAGCGAGAGCAGCTTCCACCCGATCCTCTCCGTGAAGAAGCTCTTCACTTGGGCTCCGTCCTTTCCGCGGGATGGTGATTCTCCATGGGAATATCGGCGGCGAATTCCTCGATCAGGTGCGGCGCGGCGCGCGCCACGCCGAAGTGCGCGCAGATTCGCTCGTCCACATCGCGCAGGCTCAACCCCGGCGTCAGCTCTCCGAAGGCGGCCACCGAGATGCGGCCGGTCTCCTCGGAAACGATCAAAGACAGGCAGTCGGTCTCTTCCGTAATGCCGATGGCGGCGCGGTGGCGCGTACCGAAAGTCGAGGAGAGCGCCGGGTTGGTGGTGAGCGGCAGAAAGCAGTTGGCGGCGGCCATGCGGTTCTTCTGCAGGATCACCGCGCCGTCGTGCAGCGCGCCGCCCGGATGAAAGATGGATACCAGCAGATCGCTCGACAGGCTGGCGTCCAGAGGCACGCCGCTTTCGATAAACGTGCGCAACCCGATGTCGCGCTCAAGAACGATCAAGGCGCCGGTCTTGTCCGCGGCCAGGCGGCGCAGGGCGATCAAAATGTCTTCGGTGAATTCGGGCCGGTGGTATCCCCGCGCGAACCACCGCTTGCGTCCCAGGCGCGCCAGAGTGCGGCGGATTTCGGACTGAAACAGGATAATCACGGCCAGCGCCAGGTAGGGCACGATGTAGGAGAGCACCGACCGCAGCGCTTCCAGTCCGGTGTACAGCGCGATTACATAGAGCGCCACCATGATCAGGATGCCGATCAGGATATGGCCGGCGCGCGTGCCGCGTACAATCATCAGCGCCTGATAAATCAGCAAGGCCACCACCAGGATATCCACGACGCTGGTGGGGGTCAGGCTGGGCAGCGGGATAACGGCCGCCGCGTTATTGAAGTAGACCGCGAATCTCAAGCCAATCCTTCAGCCGCGCGGGCCAGGTGGCCAGGACGGCATCAGAGGACGCGAGGCCCACGCCGTGGGGGCCGCGCTCGTAGATGTGCATCTCGGCGGGGACGCCCGCCTTGCGCAGCGCCAGGTAGAAGAGCACGCTGTTTTCAGGCGCTACTCCGGTGTCCTGGTTGGTGTGAAACAAAAACGTAGGCGGCGTCCGCGCGGTAACCTGCGTCTCGTTGGAGAGGCTGGCCACCAATTGGGGATCGGGGTGGTCGCCCAGCAGGTTGCGCAGCGAGCCCTGGTGAGTGTATGGCGTAGTGAAGGAGATCACCGGGTAAGCCAGGATCATGAAGTCGGGGCGCGAGCTGACCCGCTCCATAGGGTCGGCGGCGCCGGCGTCGCCGGGATCGAAGTGCGTGCCGGTGGTGGATGCCAGGTGGCCGCCCGCCGAAAAACCCCAAATGCCGATGCGGTCCGCCGCGATGCGGTAATCGGCGGCATGCGCGCGCACGAAGCGGATGGCGCGCTGCGCGTCGAGCAGTGGCGCGGGATGGTGATAGCGCGGCGCGATGCGGTATTGCAGCATGTAAGCCGAGATGCCCAGGGAATTGAGCCAGCGCGCGATCTGGTCGCCTTCGTGATCCTTGGCCAGCGCGCCGTACCCGCCACCCGGGCAGACCACCACGCCGGTCCTGGTGGCGTTCTGGGCCGGCGCCGGATAAAGGGTGAGGCTGGGCTTATCCGCGTCTTCCGTGCCGGCGGCTCCGGGTGCGCCGCCGGGCCACAGCAGTTCGATCTGGTGTGTGGGCGTCTGGGCGAGCGCGGCGGCCAGCGGGAGAAGGAGCGCCAGTGCTTTCACGGTGACTATTGTAACGTGGGGAGCCCGGCCGCCCGGTAGCTGTGGGGCAGGCCCGTCGACCTGCCGGGCGCCTTGGTGCCCGTCTCCCGGTATGACTTCGGCTGCCGCGAGGGGTTGATTGGCGGAGAGTCGGCTTTGCGCCAAGGCTCGGCTCCGCCCCGCTGGAGAGTCCTCGTTTCCCGCAAGCCGGGCCGGGCCTGCCCAAGTGGTTCCTCCACCCTCGGGCCGCCGAAGAAGCGCGGCTCCACCACCCGGCTTCGTCTCGGATCTATGGCCGCCAGGTCCTTCAGCGCATCGTCCAGCGTGCGCCGCGCGCGCACCCTTTGCGCTTTTGAATAATTCTTTTGCCCGCACTATAGTTTTCGCGCGCCGCTCGCGCCTTTATAGATCGAGGGCGGACAAAGGTTGGCCCAAACGAAAAAGGAGAAAGACGATGAACAT
>Ga0070731_10000767_pt1 | contig 38606 bp, 26 predicted proteins | sample Coa_R1_2_FD_66448 | JGI IMG/M metagenome (GOLD analysis project Ga0070731, IMG submission 66448) | Surface soil microbial communities from Centralia Pennsylvania, which are recovering from an underground coalmine fire - Coalmine... | ecosystem: Environmental > Terrestrial > Soil > Unclassified ...
GCTGACGCTTTCCAGCTTGTACTCGTAAACGCCCGGCTCCGCCCAATCGTAAAACTGGTACGTTTTCGCATCGGGATTGGTGATGCGGCCGGCGATCAGGGCGGGATTGACGCGCGTCCACTCGTTCGTAGTCCCGCCTTTAGGCGGCAGTGCGCCGATTATTGCAGCGTCTTTCCGCCTGAAGGCGGGACAACAAATGCGCCGGTAGAGATTGAAGCCCGCGTTTTGGAATTCGGAGACGCAGTGCCAGTCGAGTCGCACGCCGGCGGCTTCGGCGCGCGCGGCGAAGGAATCGACCGTTACGGGTGTGACTGAGTTTCCGGTGAAGACGATGTCTATCTGGTTATATTGCCCCGGCAGCGCAATGTTTCCTCCCTTCGCCGATTGCAGCACCGGCGAGGCGCCCGAAAAGGAATACCGAATATCGTAGTGCGTACCCAGCACGAACCCCGGCGGCGCATCGACCGCCGTAAAGTAGTCTTGTATGATGCCGTTGGTGCAAGACAAAATCGTGTAGCTGGTCGGCACTGCGGGCGTCGTATCCGTGGCAAACGACAGCACGAACGCATTTCCAATATTGCTCACGCCGTTGTTGACCACCAGATTCTGGGACAAGCCCCCTCCTGCATTCTTAATGACCACGGCAAATTTGCCGGTGAAGCCAGTGGAGATAATAATCGAGTTCACCGTCAACTGTTCGTTTGCCGCCAGCGCGCTGACGGTTTTGGCGCTGCCCGGCCAGATGCACGCATTCACGTTGGTAGTGTCGGCCAGCGTGATGTCCCCGGCCGATCCGGTTCCGCGCAACAGGCATCCGGCAAGCGCGGGGGTGCTGGCTGCGGAGCTTTGCAGCGTCACCGCCGCCGCGGTTCCGTTTACGGTCAACGTGGCGTTGCTGCTGACGGTCGCGGAACTCCCCAGCGAGCCGCCCGCGGCGACGATCAGGTTGCTGCTGTTATTCAGGGTGACTGCGGCCGACAAAAAAGATGCGCCGGATTCGATGGCTAATGTGCCGGTGCTGCTCACTGCGACCGGATTTCCGGGCGAAAAGGATGTGCCCCCTGAAATGGTTAGCGTGCCGGTGTTGGCGATTGTCGTAACGATCGACGAAACCGTTCCGCCAGATGTAATGACCAGATTGCCGGCATTCGCAGTGACGGTGCCCAGCGTAAGCGGTCCCGACAGCGTGGTGGTTCCGGTGCCGGACTGTGTTAACGAAACCGGCGAAACCGAAGTGTCAAAGGCGTTGGGATACACGAACGAATCGCTCCGATCGAACGTGACTGTGCCGGTGCCCGACACCTCCCCCGAGCCCAGCGTCCCCGCGGAGCCGCCGTTGCCGACTTGCAGCGCGGCGCCGTATATATACGTCCCCCCGGAATAGGTGTTGTTTCCGGTCAGAATAGGCATCCCTGACCCTTGCACCAGCACATCGCCGCTGCCGCTGATGTTGTTTGCGATCACCGGCGAGTCGGTTCGAAAGAACGCCAGTTCTCCATTATTTACCACCGGCCCGCTGCCAAGCGTGCCCGAAGCTGTGTTATTTCCGACATTCAAAGTAAAGCCAGCGCTGATGGTCGTCGTTCCCGAATAAGTGTTGGTTCCAGTCAGAACCAAGTACCCGCCATCACCGGTCAACGTGAGCGAAGTTCCCGCGATGGGCGCACTGACGGTTCCTCCGCCGAGTAAAAAAATGAAATTACCGCTGCTATTCGTTAGCGCATTTCCGCTCAATGAACCCGCGGCGGAACTGCTATCGAACATGACCGCCTGTGCCGTGTACGGCACTTCGAGATTGACCGCGTGATGGATAACGACCGTGTCGCCCGCGGCGGGAAGCGTGTTTCCAACCCATGTCGCGGGCGTGCCCCAATTCCCGGCCGCTTGCGTGACGACGAGATTGCCGGAATTTTGAATCAATCCCTGCGGCGTGGCGCTGGTGGCGTCGTATTTGGCGGCTTGGTTATTGACCGTATAACCCGTAATCGGTCCGGCGACATTGGCGCTTTGTCCGGTGAAAAGCAAATTCGCCGTCCCCGTTCCGGTGCCAACATTGCGAAACAGGTTGACGTTGGCCGTGCTTAGGACGGGCAGTGTGCCACCGGCAATCAATTGGCATTTGAAATTGCCGTTCGCGGTGAGAGCGATCGTGTTGGCAGTACCGGGTGTGAAGACCAGCGATCCAATCGTTTCGCTGCGATTGGCGGAGGTGCCGGCCTCCATGCTGAGCGTGCCTCCATTCAACGTGACCACCGCGCTGTCGGATATCCGCCCCGGCGCTGCGGGCTCGGTGTAACCGACGCTGTTGATGTCCAGCGTCGCGCCGGAATTGATGTTGATCGCCGAACTGGACGCGATTGCCCCCGTGTTTCCATAGATGGATAGAGTGCCGGCGTTAACGGTCGTCGTTCCCGTGTAGGCTTGAGCCACAGTAAAAACCAATGTCCCCGTGTCGGTCTTAGCCACATTGCCAGACGTATTCAAGGCCGCGCCGTCGAATTCCATGGTCATTCCGCTAGGAACGTCGAACGTCGCCGTTTTCCCCGCCGTGATGACGAAATTGTGGTCCGTGTCGCCGCTGCCGGACAACGTGCCGCCGTCCATGACCAGGTTGGTGGCCGCGTTGGTTGCGGCGCCGATGCTGCTGGGCTGGCCGCTGGCGCCTATATACACGCTCAAAATCCCCGCGGAGATGACGGTCGGGCCAGTATAGGTATTTGAACCCGTAAGAGCCAGCGTTCCGGCGCCGAGTTTGGTCAGCCCATTATCGCTGGTAGTTCCTGATATACCTATTGTGCCGCTTTCGGTCAGCGTTGTCCCGCTGACGGTCACGCTGATAGAACTCGCCGTGTTACTTGCGAGATAGATCGAGCGATTCATCGACACCGTCGGGCCGGTGTATTGCAGCGTGCCTCCTTCTAAATACAGCGCTTGTTCGCCAACACCCGGGATGTAACCGTTGCCAATGCCGCTCGGCGAGTTCATATTGGCTAACAGATTGGTACTTAGCACGCCGGCAACGATGTAAGTAGATCCTGTGTAGGTGTTTAGCCCTGTGAGCGTCAAAGTGCCTGTACCGAACTTCGCAAGTGGTGCTTCGTTATTGTTGTCGGAAATTACGCCTGCGTACGGTCCGGGACTCGTGTTATCGCCTCCAATCCCGAACTCAACGAATCCCAAACTTACGTTTCCGCCTGCGGCGCCACCGCCCGTCAACGATCCGATCGATAACGTGCCGCTGCTCAAGCTCGTGAGGTCCAGGAGTACGCCAGGGACATTCGCCAGCGTCACCGCTGAGTTCACGCCAAAAGCTTGTGTCGATCCGGCTTTCAGAATACCGTTGTTGAGCGTCGTCGGGCCAGTGTAGGTATTGGTTCCGGACAGGAGCAGCGTCCCGGTGCCGTTCTTAAGCACGCTTGATCCCGCAATCGGCGCGCTGATCGTGACGCTTGGAACCAGCACGGTGTATTGGCCGCTGGTGTTGGTCAAGGTCTGCGCGGCGGTTCCCGCCAGCGACCCGCCTCCCTGGTCGAAAACCACCGCCTGCGTCGTGCGCACGCCTCCTAAACTGACGGCGTGGCGGATCACCACCATATCGCTCGCCGTGGGCGCCGCGTTATTGACCCAAGTTGTCGTCGTCGTCCAAGCTCCAGCGGCCTTCGAAATAAACACATTGCCCGACGTTTGCTCCAAGCCTTGCGGCGTGCCGCTGGTGGCATCGTACAGGGCCGTCTGGCCGTTGACCGTGTAGCCAGAGATGGGCGCGGCGACGTTGGTGGTCTGGCCGATGAAATAAAGATTGGCGGTGTTCACGGTGGTTTGTTCGCGAAGCAGGTTGACAGTGGTGGAACTCGCCAGCGTGGGCAGCAAACCGCCGGCCGACAGTTGACACGTAAAGGCGCCATTGGCGGCCAGCAAAATGGTGTTGCTCGTGCCGGGCGTGAAAACCAGGGATCCCACCGTTTCGGTGCAGTTGTTCGAAGACTGCGCCTCCATTCTCAAAACGCCGCCGCTGAGCGTGATCGTCGCGCTGTCGGAAATTCGCCCCGGCGAAGCGGGATTTGCCGCGACGCCCTGGATGTCGAACGTCCCCAGGATACCGATGTTGATGGCGGGGCACGACGCCATCGTCCCGGTCAGCGCCAGCGTGCCGGCGTTCACGCTGGCCGAGCCTTGGAACGTGCTGTTGCCGGCGAGCAATAGAGTGCCCGGGCCGGCCTTGACGATGCTGTTGGTCGTCAAACCGTTGGCAATCGAACCGAGCCCCAATGTGTTGGCACTGACAGTGATCGTGCGGGCGGTTCCGGTGGCCGACCCGAGCGCTTCGGCGCCGCTTCCCAAGGTCAGGCTTTGCGTGCCGGTAAACGCAAAATCGCCGTTGAGGATTACGGCATTGTTCGTGGTTGCCGTGAGGTTGATCGCCGCGGCGCTGGTGTTATCTACCGTCGCTCCCTGTGCGATGGAGAACGTGCCGGTTCCCAATGCTGAGTTGTTCGTGCTCGTGCCTTGCGCGCTGATGTTCAAAATCCCGCTTTGAAGCGTGACACCGCCGGTAAATGTGTTGTTGCCGCTCAGCGTCAGCGCAGCGCCGGGATCGTTGGTGATTGTGAGGCTGGCGGCAGTATTGCCATTGGCGATCGCGCCACCGATTATCAGCGTTCCGGTGCCTTGGCACGAAATCGTGCGAGTCAATCCAGCAGAGGTGCCCAGCGTAACGGCTCCGGCTCCAAAATTCAGCGAGTTGCCGCCACCGATAAAGTTGAAATCGCCGTTGATCGTGAGCTTGTTCTTCGTCGTGGCGGAAAGGTCGATGTTTACTCCGTAGCTGGAGTTGTCGATGGTGCCTCCATTAATGACAAACGTACCGGTCCCCAACGCTGAATTCGTTGCGCTCGTGCCCTGCTTGCCGATGCCCAGCGAGCCCCCCAGCAGCGTCACGCCGCCGGTGAGCGTATTGTTTCCCTCAAGACCCAGGAAAGAGTCGATATCGGCATCGACAATAAGGTTGTTGGCGGGGTTGGTTGCGGCCGTACCATTTGAAATCACGCCCGTAATGTGGCAAGGTCCATCAACTTGAATTGTGCGGCTGGGCCCGGCGGCGGTGCCCAGCGCCATGGTTCCCGTCAAGTTTAAATCGAACAGATTGAAGTCGCCGTTGACCTGGACCGGATAGGCGTTCAGACTCGATATATTGCCAAAACTGCTTCCGAGGTCGCCGCCGTTGATGATTACCGTTCCAGTGGCCGCGCCAAGTGCCGCGGCATTTTCCACGTCGACAACGCCGCTATTGATCGTCGTTCCGCCTGTATAGATGTTAGTCCCGTAGACCTCAACGAAGCCGCCCGCAAACACGACTGCCAACGCGCCCGTTCCGCCGCCAATAATTCCGCTGGATTGGTTGGCTTTGATATTGCCATTGAACGTGACTATGTGTGTGCCCGCGACACCGGAAGTGATGTTGCTGTTGACGAGCAGGTAATAATTAGACGGCGTCTGGAATATGGTCAGCGGCTGATTGAGCGTAATCGGTCCGGTAAACTGCACCTCGTTGCCTGTGCTGCCAAGGGTATAAACGCCGGTCGTCGCAAAATTGGCGACGGTAATAGGTCTGGTTCTGGATGACACCGAAGGCTGATACCCGTCCACGAGCAGCGTGGGGCTGCTGTTGAATGTGTGCGTCGAGGCATCACCCAACACGATCGCCGATGAGCCGCCGAGCGCCGAAGTAAACCCCTGGTCAATCAGCGTGCCGCCTGAGATTATCGTCGTTCCCGAGTAGCCATTGCCGCCGGACAGTAGCAATGTTCCTGCGGAACCTGTCGCAGTGTTGAGCGTCAATCCCGCAGTTCCGGAGAGATTCGTTGCGAGCGTCACCGACTTTCCCGTCGCGACATTGATCTTTCCGCCGTTGGCGCTGGTCAGAGTCAAATCGAAGCCGGAGAGCGTGTAGCTGTCATTGAATGTCAGCGAATTGGCCATCGCGCCAGTGGGGACCGTGATCGTCGCGCCGCCGCTCGGAATTGGCGTCGGAAAAACCACATCCTCAGTCGACAGCGGAATATGGTTGAGGCTCCAGTTGGTCGTCGCGGCCCAGACGCCGGTGCTGCCCTGCCAGGTGTTGGTCGTTGAAGCCTGCGCTGCGCTCAACGAAATCAAAAAAACCGTTGTCAAGGCAGTTCGGAGGCAAACGGGTGTCATGGCCTATTCCCCTCTTTTTCGCATCTCGTTCTTATCTATGATATTTCCGGTTCTTTGGATTGATTGAAAAGCAAAGGAGGTTAGCGGATTTGCATGGGCAAATCAATTACCAAGTTTGAATCGAACGGCGACCGCGAACATGGGTAGCTGCGTGTTTTTCATGGATTGGTTGTCGTTGGGTGGTGTAATGAAATCGGTCGCGATTCGTTCAGACCTGGATTGAAATCAGGGCAGCGGCATCGCCCGCCGTAGCCCGCGGAAAACTCTACATTCATTACAGCGACCGCCTGACCTGCTACGATCTGATGGCGCCTTAATGAGGTCACGCGCTCAAGACGGACTTATGCCACAGATTGCCTCTCGGTTGTGAGCTTAATGTTCGCATTGGCGGTGGCTGCGGGTGACTCCGGCGATTCTCGACGGACGTATGTACATACGAACGGCAAGCCGGCTTATCTGCATGGGCCGGCGGTGAGGCAAGCGCCGCCATTTCCTTGTTGATTGTCAAGTTCTCACTTTGCGGAGCGAAAGGCGGCTATAGCTTCCGCGCCACGCGCACAATCGCGGCCAGTTTTTTCTCCGCGATTTCCGCTGACGACAGCGGATTCTCCGCGAACGTCGCGAAGCCGCAATCGGGATTGAGCAGCACGCGTTCGCGCCCAAAAAGGTCGATCGCCTGCGCGGCCTTGGCGCGAATCTCTTCGTCGCTTTCGACGCGGTCCAATTTCTGATTGACCACGCCAACGCCGATGCGGCAATCCGCGGGCAAGTCGCGCAGAACTTCCATCTCGCCCGCGCGCGGCGTGCACAACTCCAGAAAATAAGTGCCGGCGTTCAAGCCCTTCAACAGCGGCAGCAGCGGTGCGTAGCTGCCGCGCAGCGCTTTGCTCTCGTCGCGCGTCCAGTTGCCGCGGCAAATGTGCAAAGCGGTGCGGTCCATCGGCGCACCGCCCAGCACTCCATTAATAAGGTTGCTCGCAAAAGCGAGTTCTTCGTCCGCGCCGCCGCGTTCGCTCAGCGCGCCGCACATGAAGCTGCGCGCATTCTTCGGGCCGCTGAAGACGACTTCGGAAAGAACCGGTTCGTCGAATTGGACCAGCGAGACGCCCGCCGCCAGCAGCGAGAACAATTCTTCGCGCAGCACGCGCACCACGTCGCGGCCCAATTCCTCGCGCGATTGGTATGCTTTTTCTTTGAGGCACTCCATCCACATCGTCCGCGTCAACAAGTACGGCCCGGGAAGCGCGACTTTCACCGGTTTATCCGAAAGCGTTTTCACAAATTCGAATTCGTGCCCAACCAGAGGCTTCGAACGTCCCAACGGCCCGATCACGGCGGGATGGCGCACTTCGCCGGCGGGAATATCCAATGCGCGCAATTCCTGCTCGAATTCCGCCGGATTATCCACCAGCGGCAGCAAATCCGTCAACGGAATCATCAGGCAATTGTCGAGAAGGCGCCCGACGAAACTGGCGTAATTGTCGCGGCGCTGCTCGCCGTCGGTGAGCACGTCCACTCCGGCGCGCAACTGCGCATCGACGCACAAGCGGACCGCGCCGTTGGCGGTGGCCTGAAATTCTGCATCGCCCAGCCTTCCTTCGGCGCGTTCGTGCAGCGCTTGCAGCATCCAGCGCGGGCGCGGCCAACTGCCGACGCCCATCACCGAAAGCGGCGCGATGCGCAGCGCCGGCGCTGGGCGCGGAAGTGGATCAAGCTTTTTGACAGGAACGCTGCGCCGCGAGAGCAATTCCGCGGCGGTAGTAGATTTTGCAGCGGGCGTTTTGCGTTCGGCCAGCTTGCCTTTGCAAATCAAAAAGCTGCGCTTGGGCTTCGTGTCCGTCCACGAAACAAATTCATTTCCGGTGAGACGGCACCATGCCGGCAAATCTTCGCGCACGCCCGAATCGGTCGAGAGAATTTCGAGCAGTCCGCCGCGGTCGAGCGGGTCGAGATGCTGGCGAATCAGCAGCAGCAAACCACCGCCACAATCCAAGTCGCCGCCATCGAACGAAACGTCCGCGGTTAGAGTATGGCGCTGCACGGGGTTCATGAGTACTCCGGCAAATGGCAAAATGAATCTTTTTGTAGAACGGAGCTCCTGCTCCGTTCAATATCGCGAAAGATCGAGGGATTCATTCGGCAGATTCAATTAAACGAACGACACGCTTGCCGCGCCGTCGCTCAAGAACTCGATCAGCTTCGCGCCGCCGACCATCGTCGCGCCGGGAAGCAGATTGGCTTCGTTCAAATCGCGCTTCTTAAAGCATGGCGAACAAACCCAGATTTTGCCGCCCGCTTTCTGAAAGTTCTCAATCAATTCTTTCAGCGGCGCGAAACCAATCTCGTGCACGTCGTCGGCGTAACCCTTCTGACACACGCGCGTGCCTTCCAGTGTGAGGAAGACCATCGTTTCCTTGTCCGACGCCGCCGCCGCGTTGGCCACGACAAAACCGACGGTGCACTTGTCGGTGTTGTCTTTCGCCACACCCAGTATCACGCAGAATTTTCCAGCCATGTTCACTGCTCCTTTCGCCGTTCAATCCAGTAATCGGGATGCGCCGCTTCGAGCAGTGTGTGTCCGGTCAGCCGGCACCACGCCGGCAAATCCTCAGGCACGCCCGAATCGTACGCTTTGATTTTCAGCACCGCGCCGGGCGGCATTTCCTTGAGTTTCATGCGCAAATCAATCAGCAACTGGCCGCAGCCGGTCGGCCCGGCATCGTACTCCGCATCCGCTTTTTGCATGAGATAGATTGTGCGATTTTCGCGGATAAACGCAAGCGGAGGATAGGCCTTACAGGGCTAATAAGACTGGCTGATAGGACGAGTTTCGCGGGCTACGACGCTAATGCCCGCGTGCGGAATTCGCGCGGCGTGAAGAATTGGTGCGAGCGTTCGTCGAGCACCGTCGCGCCAAATTGCTCGAAGATTTGCACGTACAGTTTGAAGAACGTCTTCTCCGGCGTGGCGCTTTGCGCTTCGATTGTCAGCACCTCGCCGGGCTTCGGCGGGCCTTTTTCGACGCTCACAGTCAGCCACACACCCGCCTCGCACTCCCAACGCATGCGCAGTTTTTCGTTCGGCTCCGGCTCCCACGGCGCGCGCGGCACTTCGGCCATGCGCGGGATTTCAAGCAGTTGCTTCGAGACTGTTTCGATCTTGCCCAGCGACAGCAGTTCAATTGGCAGAATCTTCGAATCTTTGGGTGGCATCGGTTCCGGTTTCCAAAAAGAAAAACGGACACTCTTTGAATCGGCGGAAAAGGCGGGGTCTGGTCGGTCGTCACGCATAGAGAAATCAAGGCTCCCTATCATTATAACGCCTGAACGGGGACGCAATTCAAGCGCCGTGTGTTGCTCAATATCGGCAAATCTGCTGGTTATGCCATCCACATTCGCTGAAAAAATCCGCGCATTTCTTGACACAAGAAGGTGCACTCACGCGACTTATAATATGAGAAAGGGACGCCGCGGAAAATTGTGTGCGGGGTGTCGAATCGCGCGCACAGAGACTGTATTTGGCATAATCCATGCGTTTGGCTGCCAAATGCTGACCAATTTGGGCGATTTGCGCCATTTTTGTAAATGGAGTGTCGCGATGCGTCAGAGCGGCGCCCTGCGAAGGAGTCGCTTGCAAATTAGTGTCTCGTTTTCGGGAAATTCAGCCTTCCAGCGTCTCCTTTAGCGTGTAGACTAATGGCGGCCTTTTTGTCTCATCGGAGCTGTATGTTCAAAGAAATATTCAAATTTCTCGCGTCGCTTAAGTTTGCCATCACACTGCTGGCCGTTTTGATTATCGCCATCATTTTCGGAACGATCTTCGATTCCCAGATGAGCGCCGATGTTGCGCAGAAGTACATTTACAATGCTTGGTGGTTCAACGCGTGGTTGGCCGCGCTGTGTGTCAATCTCTTCTGTGTGGCCGCGATCCGTTACCCGTGGAAACGCCACCAAACCGGATTCGTAATCACCCATGCGGGGATCATCACGCTGCTGATCGGTTCCATGATCGACCGCAAATACGGCATCGAAGGCAGCTTGCAATTGCATTCGAATCAGCCCGCCACCGACGTCATGGAACTGCTCACGCAAGAACTGCGCGTCCGGGTCGATGGCAGCGACGCCGCCGTCACGCCGTTCAAACTCACCACGCTTTCGCAGATGTCTGCCAATTCACCGAGCAAAGACGTGAAGATCGAAATCGCCGACGTGGAGCCGGTCACGGAAGTCCTCTCCGCCGTGCAGGCCTCGAAGGACGACGCTGAGGCCCGGCCCGGATTGAACTTTACGCTCCAGGGCGCCATGATGGGCCGTCACGACAAATGCATCTTTCTCAATCAGCGTGATTCGCAAAGCCTTGCCGGAATGGCCGAAATTATCTTCGTCCCAGGCATGCCGCCCGATCCCAATCAAAAACCCGACGGCCGCGCGGTGCTTGTTTTTCGCTTCAAAGGCAAGTCGTTCAGATTCGATGTTAAACAGAACGAAGAGAAAGATATTCCTCTGGAAGGCCTGCCGGATTGGAAACTTCACATCATCGGTTACTACCCGAATTTCACGATGGACAGAGTCCCGCGCTCAATTGACGAAAATCCCGTCAATCCCGTGGTGGCCTTTGACGTGATCGGTCCGGAAGTCAAAGGCGTTGTGGTCAGCGAGGTCGCGGCCCATGGCGGCGTTCCAAAGCAGGATCCAAATAAAGTGGCGCCGAGCAATGAGAGTTTCTTTGTCTTCTACAAAAGCGACGAAGTCATCAACGTTCCGCGGCACGGCGGGCCCACGGGTGCGGACGCGCAATTGGTTGTCAATGCTCCGCGCAACCAGCTCACCGGTCCCAACGGGCTGGCAATTTATCTGGGCGGCGACCAAAAACTGCGTTACCTGATCCGCTCGCGCAACAAGAGTCACACCGACGACACAACCCCCGCCTTCACCGAAAAAACCGGCGATGTTGTGCTCGAAACGCCAGTCCCCGTCGGCTGGGCGCCGGGCGCTCAATTTGTCGTGCACGATTTCATCGAGCGCGCTGTCTACAAATCCGAAATCGTGCCGCGCCCTGAAATGAAAAGCGAGATGGACCACTCGATGCAAGGACTCGACTGCCGCGTCACGGCCGGCGGTGAAACCAAACAACTGTGGGTTTACTGGCAGCCGTGGGACAGCGCCACGCCGCAATCCTTGAGCGTGGCCGGCAAAAAGGTCGATTTCGAGTTTATCAATCAAACCGTCAAACTTCCGTTCACGGTCGGCCTGAAAAAATTCCGCGCGCCACAAGACGAAGGGTCCAACGAAGTGTCCGCATTTGAAAGCACGCTCAGCTTCGGCGGACGCAAAGACACGGTCTGGCTCAAAAGCGGCGGCGAACTGGCCAAGGCCATCGGCATGAATGTGCTGACGGGAGCCGTGATTGAAGAGAACGAAAACGCCGTGTATTTTGTCACCGATTCCGGAGAAGAAGACTGGATCAACCGCAAGGACATCGACCGCTACGAGATTCAAACACAGAAAATTTCGATGAACCGCCCGACCACATTCCCGCTGACGTGGTATGGGCCGTTTACCGGCTGGAATTACAAATTCTCGCAGGCCAATCACCACTTGGATTTTGAGAATCCCGAAAAAAGCGATTACACCTACTCGGGCGTGCAGGTGCTGCGCGACCCGGGCTGGATGCCCAAATGGATCGGGTGCATCATGATCTGCTTCGGCATCTTCACCATGTTCTACCTGCGCCCGTATTTCAACCGGCCAAAGGTCGCGGTTAAAGCGGCAGAAAAAATCGAAACGGAAATGGCAATCGAGAAAATCAAAGGCAACAAGAAGCGTCTTCGCAAAATGGCCGATGCCGCGGCCCGCGAGCAAACATCGTAGCCGTACCCAAAGGATGTATCTCCATGAAACGCAAGCTTTCCATCCCCATTGCCGCGCTGCTTTGCGCCGCCAGCCTGGCGCTCTGCGCCGTCACGGCGCGCGCCGAAAGCGATGCGCCGACTTTCAAACTTGACGACCCGTCGTGGACGCTCGACTTCACCAACGCCGAACTTCTCGCCGTGCAGGAAGGCCGGCGCAAAAAGCCGCTGCAAACGTATGCCTTCGAATCGATCGAGGAAATTGCCGGACGGCCGCTCTTCGGTTCGACCTTCATCAAAGTTCCCGCCGGTGGCGACTCTTCCGATCCAAAGTTCGTCAAGCTTGGCGCGATGGACCTTTATCTTTCGCTCTGGTTCTACCCAGATTATTGGAGGGACAAGCCGTTGATCCTCTGCGCGAACAGTGAGCTGCGCACGAAATTGCGCGGCAAGCCTGATTCCGAAGTCATACCGCCCAAGGGCAGTTGGCACGATGAGAAGCGCCTCTCGATAGTGGAACTGGCCAACAGCCCGCTGGGTGAGATCGTTTCGGCGGCTCATCCTAAAAAAGAAGGCGACCGCACGAACCTTGAAAAAGAAGCGATGATCGTCTATCAGCGCATTATTTCGCTCCGGGAACTTATGAACTCAGACGAATCGCTGCGTTTCGTGCCGCACTTGACCGACCCTCAGGCCACGTGGTTTTCGATCGATCAGCTTCGCGCATCGCCGGGCGAGGCTGAGCAAAAGATCATCAGCGCATTTGAGAATTTCAAATCGTCCTACAAGGCCCGCAACCGCGAACGCTTCTCCGCCGCCTCGCTCAGCCTGCGCGACTCGCTGCAAACGCTCAGCCCCTCGGTGTATCCGCCTGAAGGCCGTATGAAAATCGAAGTGACGTACAACAACCTTCATCCGTTCCAGTGGGCCTGGATTTTTTATCTCTTTACCGTGATCGCGACCTGCTTCGCCATTCGCCTCAAGCCTCGCGAGTTTTATGTTGCCGCATTCAGCCTGTATTTGATCGGCATCGCCTTTCACGTCGTCGGTTTTGCGCTGCGCTGCTACATCGCCGGCCGCCCGCCGGTTTCAAACATGTACGAATCGGTGATCTGGGTCGGCTTCGGCGCCGTGTTCTTCGGGCTGATCTTTGAACTCAAAACGCGCAAGCGCTTTTACATGCTCTCCGGAAGTTTCGCCGGGTTCCTCTGCCTTGTCTTGATGGACATGATTCCCGTCGTCATGGGCGGAGCGAACAACGGCACGAAATCAAGCATCGAGGCGCTCCAGCCGGTGCTGCGCGACAATTTCTGGCTCACGATCCACGTTTTGACGATCACGCTCAGTTATGCCGCGTTCATGCTCGCCTGGGGCATGGGCCACATTTCGCTGGCTTCCCATCTTGCGCACCCAACGGAAAACGTTCAGCACCGTGAATTGCATGACCTTGTTTATCGTGTGCTGCAAGTCGGCGTGCTGCTGCTGGCGACCGGCACAATTCTGGGCGGTGTCTGGGCCTATTATTCGTGGGGCCGCTTCTGGGGCTGGGATTCCAAGGAAACCTGGGCGCTGATTGCGCTGCTGACCTACATCGTCGTATTGCACGGACGTTTCGCCGGATTCTGGACCAATTTCGGTCTGGCCTTCGGCGCCGTCTTCTGTTTCCTCTCCGTGGTAATGGCATGGTACGGCGTGAATTTCGTGTTGGGCAGCAACCTGCACGGATACGGCTCCGGCGTAGGCGGGCTTGATCTCGTGCGTGGTTTGGTGGCGGCGGACTTGCTCTATCTTTCTATCGCGACCTGGCAATACCTGCTGCATCGTTACAAAAATCCAAGCAGCCCCTGGTACGGCGTTGGAGCGGCGCTATTACTTGCTGGCGGTGGATTTGTCATGCAGCGCATGGGAGTTGAGGGCAGCGCACGGCATGGCGAGTGGCTTGAATGGATGCGGCGTCTCTTATCGCATGGCGACATCATCGGCACGACGCTTTATCATTTCGCCGTAGTCGCCGCGATCTGGGGTGTACCGGGCGTGGTAATGCGCTGGATTTACCGAGCCAAACACGCCGCGTTGCCGCCGGAAGAGCCGCAGCCGGCCAGTGGCGAATGAGAAAATCCGGCGTCAAGACGCATAAAAAAACCGTTCGCCTTCGGAAACAGCGAACGGTTCTTTTTTCAAAAATCCCCTGCGCCTTCGCGACTCCAGATGAAAACAATTACTTCGCCTTCGGCGGCTTGGGCGGGTCTTCTTTTCCCGTTTCCGCGTATTGCGGCGTGACGGTGTCCAAATTGGGCGGCACGTCCGCCTTCACGTTTCCAAAAGCCCACGACAAACCGCCCAGGAAAATGCTCTGGAAAACGGGATTGGTCCAAACTTCTTCGCGGTGGCCCATCGACGTGTAGAACACGCGGCCTTTGCCGTGTTCGCGCGCCCACGTCGCGGGGAAGGGCGGCCGCGCGTACATGTTGCCTTTCATGCCGTCGGTCTCGTTGACCAATAGCACGTGCAGGTTCTTGGCGTGATTCTTTAGTGAGTACCATTCCTCCATCATTTCGAAGCCTTCCTTCGCTTCGGCCATGCCGGGGAATTTGGAATCGACGACTTTCATCTTCGCTTTCTGCTGTGCGCCGTGGACGATGAATTCGGCGCCCAGCATCGCCACGTATGGATCGACGCCGTCGCCGTCCTGCTTGAAACGCGCTGAACTGTGGTTCTCGTTGCCGGGGCTGTGGAAGGTGTCGCTGGCGCTGTGCGTACCGGCGAAACCCTTGCCGTTTTTGATGGCATCGAGAAACGCAGCCTTGCCTTCGGGCGTCATCGGGGGATTCTTGTCGGTGCCGGGCTTGGTGAGGTCGCCGGTGGTATAGAAGAGAAACGCATCGAAGGGCGCAAGCTTTTCAGCGGTGAAGATCGTGCCGTCCTTTGTGCAGGTGACGTCGAAATTGTGTTTCGCGCCGAGGTCGGTGACGACTTTTTCGGCGTGGCTGAGTTCTTCCTTGCCGTCCGCGCCTTTCTTGCGCTTGATTGAAGAATGTTCGAAGCCGGATGACTTCGTGAAGAAGAGCAGCTTGCGCCTCTGGCCATCGTCGGCCCAGCCGAGCGGGAAGCGGAAGAGGCTGAGTGCGGCAGCGGCGGCGCTGGAGCGGATGAGCAGGTCGCGTCGGTTCATGTGTGTGAGGTCCAATGGGTTTTAGTTGAGTACACCGGAATTGAGAAATCTGCGGGCTCACAATCGTATGGGGCCAATGGGCCTAATGGGCCTGATGGCAATATATGGGGCGCGGGGAGGTACTTGCTTTTTTGGGGAAATGGTTACAAACGACGCCTTGAGAAGACAACTTGTTTCGAGGGCATGCTCATGATTCGATGGTCATTGCGATGTCTCATCGCAGCATTGATTTCGATTGCTGTTTCTTGTTCTGCCGCTGACGGCCAGAAGCTCAACGTCCTCCTCCTCGTCTCCGACGATCTCTGCACGCATCTTTCCGCGTACGGCGATCCGCTGGTGAAGACGCCGAATGTGGACCGCCTCGCGGCGCGCGGCGTTCGATTTGCCCATGCGTATTGCCAATATCCGCTCTGCAATCCGTCGCGCGCTTCGTTTTTGACGGGACTGCGGCCGGATTCGACGAGGGTGTATGACAACGCGATTCAGTTTCGCAAAAATGTGCCGGACGCGGTGACGATTGGGCAGACTTTTCAGAAGGGCGGCTATTTTGTCGCGCGCGTGGGGAAACTTTATCACTACGGCGTGCCGGCGGAGATTGGGACCAACGGGCTCGACGATCCGCCGTCGTGGGCGGAGCGCTACAATCCGAAGGGGCGCGACATCGACGACTACAACATGATCGAGCGCATCACGCTGCTGCCGGACGGCAAAGCCGGCTGGGAGCACGCGACGGCAAAGGAACAGATCCCGGCGCTCAAACAATTCGGCGCGACGCTTTCGCGGCTCAAGGCCGAAGGCGACGACGAAGAACAAACGGATGGGAAGATTGCCAACGAGACGATCAAGCTTTTGGAAACGCACAAAGACGGACCGTTTTTTCTGGCGTGCGGATTTTTCAGGCCGCACACGCCGTACGTCTCGCCGAAGAAATATTACGACATGTATCCGCTCGATAAGATTCAGTTGCCGACCGTGCCCGAAGGCTATCGCGCCACGGTGCCGGCTCCGGCGTTTACTTTCAAAAAAGAAGAAGAGGCGATGACGGACACGCAGCGCAAGGACGCGATCCAGGCGTATTTTGCGGCGACGAGCTTTATGGATGCGCAACTTGGCCGAGTGCTGGACGCGCTGGACCGCTTGAAACTCGCCGACAAGACCGTGATCGTGTTCATCAGCGACCACGGGTACCACCTATATGAGCATCAGCTTTGGCAGAAGATGACAATCTTCGAGAATGCCGCGCATGTGCCGATGATCATCTGCGCGCCAGGAATACCGGCGGGGAAAGTCAGTTCGCGGATTGTGGAGCTGGTCGATCTGCATCCGACGCTGGCAGATTTGGCGGGCGTGACGCCGCCGGCGAAATTGGATGGCGTGAGCATCCGGCCGCTGGTCGAAAATCCGGACGCGGCGTGGGACAAGCCCGCGTTGACGCAGGTCCAGCGCGCGCGCCCGAAAGCGCCCGCGGGCGAGGAGCAGAAGAAGGGGCCGATCATGGGCTATAGTTTGCGCACGGAGAAATGGCGCTACACGGAATGGGGCGGCGGCGAATATGGGACGGAGTTGTACGACGAAGAGAAGGACCAAAATGAGCTGAAGAATTTGGCGAAGGACGCGGAGTATAAGGAGACTGTTGCGAAATTGAAGGAAGAGTTGGGGAAGATGACAGCAAAAAAGGAGTAACGGACTTGTGAAGCCGAGAACTTAGCAATCCGATGAAGATATTGCGCTTTCAAGGAATGAAAGATGCCACTTAGCGACAATGACATAGAAGCCGAGCTGAGCTACGCATATCTGCATGCGGTTGCCGCTCACGCGAGTTTCGAGTGCGTTTGTACCGGCCGGCATTCGGATAATGCGGGCGTTGATGCGCGCGTGCATGCGCTTGGCGATTTTGGAGGGCCGCGCTCGGATGTCACGCTTGAGGTTCAGTTGAAAGCAACATCGCAAGCACCGAACGATTTGGGTGACAAATATAGCTATAGCCTGAAGCGCAAGCACTATGACAAACTGCGCTCAGGAAATACCGAATGCCAGCGATTGCTTATTGTGTTGTTTCTACCGAAAGATGCGGCAGAATGGCTCCAGCACAGCGAAACTGAATTGGCTTTGAGGCGTTGTGCATACTGGATAAGTCTTCGTGGCGCTCCTGAAAGCACGAATGAGACGTCTCAGACCGTCTATCTTCCCAAAATGAATTTGCTCTCTGTCGATGCGCTAAAGCGATTGGTTGCGCTGCGAAGCAAAGAGGAGTACATCGACTATGCTCCATAACGGCATGAACACCAGCGAATCACAGTTTAGTAAGATTGTGCCGCAGAATGTTCGCGATTACGCGAAGTCGCGAGGCTGGGCGCGGATCGAAACAAAGCAAAGCAATGTTGCAGTCTATCGCAGTCCGATTGCCGGCCGTTACGAACAACTCGTTGTACCGATGGACTCCACATTGGACGATTACGCTGAACGAATTGCGGATGTTGTTGCGAATTTATCACGTGTCGAAGGGCGTGCGCCGATAGATGTTGCAAACGACCTGTTAACACCGGACGCGGATACACTGCGTTTTGCCAATGAAAGTCTTGATGCGGATCGCGGCTCAATTGGAATTCTTGAGGGCATCCAACTGCTTGAGGGAGCTAGACGTTCAATTCTCGCCGCAGCGTGCAGCGTGCTAACACCGGCCCAGCATCATCCGCGTTTGAGCCGTGCGGAAGCGGACCAACTCCTGAAGGCAAGCCGCTTGAACCACACAGAACAAGGCAGTTTTGTGGTCGCGATTAGCTGTCCGCTGCGAGCGGTGGACAGCGATCATTCGCTTATTGAGGAACCATTTGCGCGACGGACGACAAAGCTCCTGGCGAGGTCGGTGGCCAAACTGGTTCGCGCGATCGAAAACGATAAACTCGATTCGATAATGGAGCCAAGTCCGAATGGGCCTGTTGTGACTTCAAATTTATGCGAGGCGTTGTTACGAATGCTGCCATCTCGTGACGACGGTGGTCTTCGGTTAAGTGTGAGTTGGTCGCCAGTTCTCCCGCCGGACCCGGAAACACCGCGTGAACCAATCCGCATTCGCAAGGGCTATTTCAAACCCATTGAAGAGCTTTACGAACGGCTGCGGCCAAAGGAGGGTCCGAAAGCTGATTTCTACGTCGGCACTGTTGAAACGTTGAATGGCGCTCTGGGTGACAATAATCAGCGGAGCGGCGAGGTCGTCCTTCAACTGCTATACGAAGAGGACTTGATAAGCGTGCGCTGTGATTTGGATGCCATACAATACAGAGATGCGGACAAGGCACACATGACAGGCGGGGTTGTGGTTGTTCGCGGCATCCTTCATCGCGGCGGACGCATTCACCGCATTCAGCCTGTAGAAACGTTCACGGTCGTTTCCACACCGGTCGAAAATAAGTAGTCAATTCACCGCCATTCGACAGTCTGCTTCTCGCCATTTTGTTTGTGCGTTTTGTCGATGCAGGTGAGCGTCAGCTCCATCCTTTTTTCGGCGAGTTTGCAATCGACCCAGCCGTTGGCTTTGCCGGGCGTGAACGGGTACGCCACCGTCGGCAGATTAATCAAGTGTATGCCTTCGCGTTTGGTCAGCGACCAGTTGTGTGTGTGGCCGAAGATCAGCGCTTTGACGTGGGCGCGCGGGCCGATGGCGGCCCAGAGAATCTCGGTATCGGTGATACCACTATTTTTCGCGGCGGGTTTTTCGGCGTCGGCGTTCGGATTCTTGAAAACCGGGTTGTGATGGACCATGACCAGCGCGGGTTTGTCTTTGCGTTTGTCCAGTTCGGCGCTCAGCCAATCGACTTGCTTCTGGCCGACAACGCCGGGCGTCACGTTGGTTTTGTCGAGCGAATCGAGAATGAACCAATTGGCGCGCGGCGCTTCAACGACGGAGACATAGCGCTCCTCGACGACTTTGCCCGGTTCGTTGCCGGAGTCTTTTTCGGATTTAATCGCATCCCAGAAACGGTCGCGGCGGTCGTGATTGCCGAGCGTGAGGTGAATGGGCATGCCCGATTCGCGCAGCGGTTTAAGCAGCGCAGTGAACGTCGCGTAGTCACCAACTTCGCCGGTGCTGTACGCACAATCGCCGTTGAGCAAAATCGCGGCGGCTTTGTTTCCGGCTCCGGCACCGCCGGCGGCTTCGAGCAATTCGCCGCACACTTGCTTGAGGTTGTCGTGCATGTTCACCGGTCCCTTGTTGGTCTTTGGGTCAGCGGCGATGTGCGTGTCGGAGAGGAGAAAGAAGCGGTGCGGGTCAGTTTCGCCGGCGGCGTATGAGCGCCGAGCGAGAAGGGCCAGCGACGCGCCGGCAGTGGTCCCGAGAAATTTGCGGCGTGAGAGCGCCGGCAGAGTGATGGGCATGGTGTGCTCCTTTGAATGTATAAATACACCGGGGAGCACGGTGGTTTACGAGAGCTTAATAAACGGCGATGCGACGTAGTTTGTCACGAACTCTATTTCTTCTCCGATTCCTCATTGAACTTGACGACCGTCGCGAGGTTCTCTTTTTTCTCTTCGAGATTTGCCAGCAGCAGCAGGTTTTTGACGCGCATGGTCAGCAGCGGCGCGTGGACGGGTTTGCAGAGATAATCGGAGGCGCCGGCTCCGAGGGCCTGGCTGATACTCTGTTCGTCGGTGCGGCCGGTCATGAAAAGAATGGGCATGCGCGGCGTGCAAGCGCGCTGGCGCAATGCGGCGCAGGCTTCGACGCCGGTCATGCGCGGCATTTCGTAATCGAGGATGCACAGGTCGAAGGGTTCGAGCATGGCGGCGTGCACGGCGGCCTGGCCGTCGGCCACGGCGGTGACGGCGTAGCCCTGATCGGAGAGCAGTTCCGTGAGGATGTCCCGGATTTGGGGATCGTCGTCGGCAATCAAGACCCGCGTGGGCGGGAGAGACTCACTCATGGGTCTCCTTTCCGAAAATAGTCGTCAGCCGGCTTTTGAAAGAGCCGTATTGTTGTTCGAGGGATTCGAGCTCGCGTTGGGCGCGCGTGATACGCGCCAGGCAGCGCACGCGGGCGATGAGGTCGCTGGCTTGAACGGGTTTAAAGAGGTAATCGGTCGCGCCTTCGTGCATGGCAAGGTTCATTGAATCGGGGGAACTGTTGCCGGTAAGGAATACGACGGGGATGGATTTGAGCGAGTCGAGGGCGCGCATTTCCTTGCAGACTTGCAGGCCGTTCATCCCGGGCATTTCCAAATCGAGCAACACGACATCGGGGATCATGCGGCGCATCCGTGCGAGCGCGGAGGGGCCGTCGGTGAACGTTTCGACGCGATAGCCGCCGCCTTCGAGCATTTCCCCGAGAAGCGTGGCAAATTCGGCGTCGTCGTCCACGCAAAAGACGGTCGGCGAAAGCGCGCGCAGGGCCGTGCCGCGCGGAACGGCGGTGGGCGTGCGCATTGGTTTAGAGAGGCGCGCCTGGTTCGCGTTGGCCAATTGCGAGAGCAATTCCATCGCGCTCTGGAAGCGGTACTCGGGTTCGACGCGCACGCAGCGGTCGATCAATTTCGAGGTCGCTTCGCTCACGTCCGGGCGCAGGCTTCGAATATCTGGGACATCGCGCGTGGTCTGCTCTTTGATCGCCGTGTGCCAGGTGTTGGCGGAGTGAAGTCGGCGGCCGGCGAGCAGGTCGTACATGCTCACGCCCAGACTGTAGATGTCGCTGGTCGGCCCGATCGAGTGGAATTGGAGTTGTTCGGGGCTGGCATAACCGGGCGTGCCGCCGGCGATGCGCTCGCGATTTTGTATGCCTTCGCCGCCGCGCGCCACGTCAAGCCGGCGGGCAAGGCCAAGGTCCAGAATCTTGCAGACGCCGTCGCGGTTGGAGATCATCACGTTGCCGGGTTTGATGTCGAGATGCAGGAAACTCTCGGCGTGCAAAGCGGCCAGCCCGCGCGCGATGTCGGCAGCCAAACCCAGCACGAAATCTTCGCTCAGCGGTTTGCCGGTCGTGACGGCGTCGATGAGGCGCTGTTCGGCGCTTTGGCCTTCAATGTATTCCTGAATGATGTATTGAAATTTGCCTTCCTTGTTGACGTCGTAGACGCGCACGACGTTGGTGTGATTGACCTTCGCGGCGAGTGTCGCTTCGTTGATGAACTGGACGATAAACTCCTCGTCCTGGTCGTAAAGGAATTTGACCGCGACAGGGATGCGCAGGCGCAAATGCGAGCCTTTGAAGACCGCGCCCATTCCGCCCGAACCGATCAGGTTGTGTATCACCACGCCACCGATGATGGGCGGATTGCCCTTCGATTCGGTGAGCTCTTTAAGCAAGGCGTTAGCGGCATCCTGCATCGACATCTCCGACGGCATTGCACGCGTGCAGGACAGCACGCAGGCGAAGCGTAGAATAGGGACGCAATATATGCGTCGAATCCTTCATGAAGCGGACGTAAAATAACATGAAGCAGCGTGAATTACGCCGCGATTGGTGGGCCAGACATTCTTGTCTGGCTGCGCATGCAGACAGGAATGTCTGCGCCACCAATGGTGCCGCGTTATTATTAATGGTAGGTTTGACGCGAAGCGTCCTGTCTAACGAGCGGCCTAGAATGGCATTTCGGCCGCCTAAAGGCCCTGACTACGAACGGGAACGCGAACGGAAATGAATGGACATCGGCGATTCTCGCGCGTACTATAAAAGGGAGTTTAAAGATCGCGCGAAGATTCGCCGCGGTCCATACAAGTGCTGAGCGGCGAGCGCTGAGGCAGGGTCCAAAGCTCATCGTTCGTCCCTCATCGCTTTAGCATTTTTTTCGCAGGGAATTGAGGCGCACGATGCCGGACGATGACAAAGACAAAAAGAAACGACGAAACGATCCTGGGCCGGACTTGGGCGGAGGCGGCGACGAGGACCCTGAGGGCAACAACCGCAACAAAGGCGTTGACTTCAAGTCGAGCAAATACGTCTTCGTGATCATCCTGATCGGCGTGTTGCTGGCGGTCTTTTTCAGCCGAAACTTGAACCTTGGACAGACCCAGTCGCCCGATTGGACCACCTTCCTGCGCGATTTCGAGAAGGGGCAATACGAGCGCGTCGAAATCTCGCAATTTAGCCATGAAATCACCGCCTATCCGATCGAAGGCTCGCCGATTGCGGAAACTGGCAAACAACATGCGAAGACCATGGTCACTGTCAGCGCTCCGGACAATTTCGATGGAACGCTGGTCAATCGGCTTGACGATATTGCCAAGAAGAACAACATCAAAATTAAATGGGTCCAGCAGAGCCAGTTGTTCACCTATTTAATGGCCTTCCTGCCGTGGGTGGTGCTGGCAGTGTTTGTGTATTTCCTGTTCTTCCGCAGCATGCGCGGACCTGGCGGGCCGGGCGGCGTGCTGTCGTTCGGTAAATCGCGCGCGACACTGATCACCAAGGAAAAAGTCAAGAAGACGTTCAAAGACGTCGCCGGCGTGGACGAGGCCAAACAGGAAGTCGAAGAGATCGTCGGCTTCCTGAAGAATCCCAAAAAATTCCAGCGCCTCGGCGGACGCATTCCGAAAGGCGTGCTGCTGATCGGCACGCCGGGAACCGGCAAGACACTGCTGGCGAAATCGATCGCCGGCGAAGCGGATGTGCCATTCTTCAGCATCTCCGGTTCGGACTTCGTTGAAATGTTCGTCGGCGTCGGCGCTTCGCGTGTGCGCGATCTGTTTCAGCAGGCGCGCGAGAACAGCCCCTGCATCATTTTCCTCGATGAAATCGACGCAGTCGGACGGCGGCGCGGCACCGGCATCGGCGGCGGACACGACGAACGCGAACAGACGCTCAATGAAATCCTGGTGCAGATGGACGGCATGGAATCGGATGAAAAGATCATCGTGATGGCCGCGACCAACCGCGCCGACGTGCTCGATCCGGCGCTGTTGCGGCCGGGACGCTTCGACCGGCATGTGTATGTCGATCTGCCTGACGTGAAGGGCCGTGAAGAGATTTTGCGGGTGCATTGCAAGAAAGTGAAACTCGCCGCGGATGTGGAGTTGTCGGTGCTGGCGAAATCGACGCCGGGACTGAGCGGCGCGGATTTGGAGAACATCATCAACGAAGCCGCGCTTATCGCCGTGCAGAAGGATAAGGACGGCATCGAAATGTCGGACTTGGACGAAGCGCGCGACAAAGTTGCATGGGGGCGCGAGAAACGCAGCCGCGTGATGGACGAAGCCGAACGCTGGGTGACGGCGTACCACGAATCGGGGCACGCACTGCTGGCGTATTTGCTGCCCGAGTGCGACAAGCCCAGCAAAGTCACGATCATTCCGCGCGGGGCGGCGTTGGGCATGACCATGTCGCTGCCCGAAAAAGATGTCTACAGCCATAGCAAAAAACAGTTGCTTGGCCGCTTGAAGATGGCGTACGGCGGACGCATCGCGGAGCAGATGTTTACCGGCGACATCACCACCGGCGCGAAGGGCGACATTGACCAAGCGTCCATGATCGCGCGCAAAATGGTGTGCGAATTCGGCATGTCGGAGAAGCTGGGGCCGATCAAATACGTTGAGGACGAAGAGGCGGTGTTCCTGGGGCGCGACATGGGCTCGCGGCAGTCGCATTCGGATGCCACCGCGATTGCGATCGACGAGGAAGTGCGCGGGATCGTGGATTTTTGCTACAAGGAAGCCGAGCGCATTTTGAGCGAGCACCGCGACCAGATCGAACTGATCGCGAAGGCGCTGATGGAGCACGAAGTCATCAACGGCGAGGACATCGACTCGCTGATCAAGACCGGGCGGATCGTCAAGACGCCGGTGAAGCAGGTCGTGCATCGCCCGCTGCCGCCGCGGATTCCGCTCAAGCCGTCGCACCCGACAATCGAAATCGGGCCGAGCGACGGCACGCCACAGCCGGCCTTCAGGACGAAGGAAATACTGTAGAACGGAGCTCCGCTCCGTTCAATTCCGCCTCAGTATCGCGCGTTAAAGCTGAACGGAGCGGAGCTCCGTTCTACTCGTTTTGCGCGTGATGCGAATTGCCGCGCGCTCTGCGTGGGTTTAAAATGCGACGCATGTCCACTGACCACGATTTCTGGAATGCGCAGCGCCGCCGCATCTACCTGCCGAAGGATTCGATCAACCTCAACGCCGGCACCCTTTCGCCGACGCCAATTCCGGTGATGGAGGCGCTGATGCGCGTGCGCGAAATGCAGGCCCGCGCCCCATCGGATTTTTTGTGGCGTCAAACTCCGCCGCTGATGGCGCGCGCGCGAACACGGCTGGCAGAGTACGTCCATTGCAATCCGGCGAATTTGCTGCTGCTGCCCAACGTCACACACGCGATCAATTTGGCGGTGCAAGCGCTGTCGCTCGAACGCGGCGCCGAAATCCTGATAACCGATCACGAATACGGCGCGATGATTTACACGTGGCGCCGCTGGGCCGCGGAGCGCGGCTGGACCATTCGCGAAGCTAAACTGCCGTACAAAACAGAAGACCCCGTGGAGATTGTCGCGGCGATCGAAGCGGCCATCCGCCCTTCGACGAAAGCGCTCTTCTTCAGTCACGTGCTGAGCACGACTGGGTTGGTGCTGCCCGCCGCGGAACTGTGTACGCTCGCGCGCCGCCGTGGCTTGGCGTCGGTCGTCGATGGCGCGCACGCCGCGGGAATGGTGCCGCTGGATTTGCAAAAAATCGACGCTGATTTTTATGGCGCAAATTGCCACAAGTGGATCATGGCGCCGATGGGCGCGGGATTCTTAAGCGTGCGCGAGAAACACAAAAATTCGCTCGTGCCGCCGGTCGTCAGTTGGGGCTGGGGCTATCCGCCAGCGGAGCGCGAAGCCGACAGCGGCTGCGGTGGAAGCAAATGGCAGCACGCGCTGGAATTTTATGGCTGCACGGAACGCTGCCCGCAGATGGTGCTGCCCGAAGTCTTCGACTTTCGCGAGAGTCTCGGCGGCGACGGGGCGATTGCGCGCCGCGTACGCGAGGTCGTGCTCTACGCGCGCGAGAAAATCTCCGAAGCCGGATTCGCTCCGGCCACGCCGCTCAATTCGGCGCTCTCCGGCGCGCTGGTTGCCTTCGAGTTGCCGCGTGTGGATCCGCTTAAATTTCGCGAGGGACTGTGGAACGCAAAGCGCATCGAATGCCCGCTGAATTTCGCCGCCGGGCATTTCTTTCTGCGCGTTTCAGCGGCGTGGTTTGTCAGTTTCGACGAGATCGATCGATTGGCGGATGCGCTTAAAACGAGCGGCGAGTTATTGTCCGGAGAATAAGCCCATCACCATCCGTCCAATCTTGTCGTCGCCGCGCACCCAATAAAAATACGTCGCGCCCAGCACCGCGTGCGAGAGCGCCAGCGGCAGCAGCGCGCGCCAGCGGAAATACGCCATCGTCCACACGAATCCGCCGGCTAGAGTTAGCGCGATCAAAATCGGATCGGGCGCGACACTCAAATGCATCGCCGCGTACAGCAATCCATTGATTAGTGCGAGCAACCATTTCGGCGCACGCGGCAGCAGGATCCACAATCGCCCCAGCAAATAAAATTGAAACAGCGCCTGCTGAAACCACGCGTACACGAAGTAAAAAAGCAGGCTCGCAAAAAACGACATCCGAAAAAATCGGTGCGGCAACGATTCATTGCCGGTTTTCGCCTGCCACGAAATCCATCCGGTGATTGCAAACGCCACCACAACCGGCGCCGTCGCCGCGAACATCGCGCGCGCGCATTCGAGCAAGCGCCGCCGCGAATTCGGCAATGGATCGCCCCAAATTTGCGCGCGCGTGCGCCACGCCAGCGCAAAAATCAAACTCATCCCCACCACACCGACCGTCATGTCTGCATAAGCCGGACGATGCCGCCACAATCCCAGATATAGCGCGCTGCCCACTAAGAACGCAAGCAGCTCCGCGGCCACGCGCATTCTGGAGGGGCTGCTTTCCAGCCGCCCTTGATTGGCGGAGTCGTTGTTTGTCATGGATTCATTATCGTCGCTTTGCCGGGTCGTTTCCAACTCACCGATTAGAGGCGGACGTTTTTCCCTCGCCCCGCGAGCGCCAGTCTCCTATCTCCTAACTCCTATCTCCTGCCGTTGAAAACAGCGCTTGAACCAATCGCGCAAATTCGCGATGCTGCGCGCGAATTGTATGGAACCGACCTCATCCGAACACGTGCCGCCCGCCGAACATGCGCCGCACCACGAACGCGTGCGCGGCGCGGACGGGCGCGAATATTGGAAGCTCACCTGCTTCTGCGGAAAATCGCTGCTGGCGCCCGCCGACGGTCCGCACAAACACGGCCGCTGCCCGCAATGCGGCAAACGCCTGCTCTTTCCCACGCCCGAACGCCACATCACCACCGGCCCGCTGCCGGTCATTCCCGATCGCCCGCCAAGTTCCGAACAGCCGCGCACGCAGCGGCACAGTTCACGCCGGACGCACGGCCACCGCAGCGGCTTGCACCGTGGCACACCGGTGCGGCGCGTCCCCGCGGCGAAACCGCCGCACGCACAGCCCATCAATTCGGACCGCGTCAAGCCCGGCCAAAGCGCCTCCGAAAACGCCGCCGATAAACTGCGCCCTGACAGCACCCGCGCACGCCGCACGGTGTCCGGGATGATCAGCGCGTGGCCCGTTGCGGGACGCGCCACGCGCGCGCTGGCGGCGTTCGTCGATCTGACTTTCGCGCTGAGCCTGACTGCGGGCATGCTGCTGGCCACACCGCTGCTTCCCAATTATTTTGCGTCCACTACTTTTCGCGTCGCCTTCGGCCTGATCGTGCTTTGGCTCAACGAAGGCCTGCTCCAATGGCTCTGGGACGGCAGCATCGGCAAGAAACTCTGCGTGATCGTGATCCGCGACGAAGACGGACTCGCGCCGAACGCCGAAAACGCGCTGCTGCGCCCATTCGTGAAACTCGCGCTGATTTTCGCGTGGCCGTTCGCGCTGTTCGATCCGTCGGGGCGCGCGCTGCATGATCAGCTGCTGGGGACGGTGGTGATGAAGGGGCGGGTGCAGAGGTGAAACCGCCCACTCGAAATAAAATCAAGCCGCTTGCAAATCCTTCCGATTTGTGATATAGGACGATGTTTGGGGAGAAAGGCACCAAGTGAGCGATAATAGCAAAATCGAATGGACCGACGCAACATGGAATCCAGTTCGAGGTTGCACGAAGATCAGCCCCGGCTGCAAACATTGTTACGCCGAGGTTTTCGCAGAGAGATTTCGGGGGGTTCCTGGCCACCCCTACGAGCAGGGATTTGACCTTCGACTTGTTCCAGAAAAGCTCGGCGAGCCGCTAAAATGGGCGACTCCCAAACTTGTTTTCGTGAATTCAATGAGCGATCTGTTTCACGAGGAGGTGCCAGACGACTACATTTTGGCCGTAGTGGATGTAATGCGGTCGGCGAATTGGCATACTTATCAAGTGCTCACTAAGAGATCAGAGCGATTGCGCGACCTCTTGAAGACGAAATTGAAGTCAGCGAGCTTCGAGCGGCACATTTGGTGGGGAGTAAGCGTAGAAGATAAGAAATTTGGTCTACCCCGCATTGATCATTTAAGAAAAGCTCCAGCCTCAGTTAGATTTTTGTCGATTGAGCCTTTGCTCGAAGACGTTGGGGAATTCGATCTAACTGGAATACACTGGGTCATTGTTGGCGGTGAAAGCGGGGCCGGAGCTCGCCCAATGGAGGAAGATTGGGTTCGGTCGATTCGCAATCAATGCAGGAAACATAACGTTCCGTTTTTCTTCAAGCAGTGGGGAGGCGTCCGCAAATGCGAGAACGGTCGAGAACTTGACAACAGAACCTACGATAGCTTGCCTGCGGTTCCGATGAACAAAATATTGAGTAGAGAGGTACGTGGGAGAGAACTTGCGAAAATCGAGGAGTTTGCAAGATCGTTCCATATTTCTGCGTGAGGATACTATGGCGTCAGCATCAGAACAATTTGGTACAACATGGCCTGCTAAACCGCATACATTAGCAAAACACGCAGTCTTGAGGGGCTACCTCAATGCGTGGTTTCCTATTCTTTCAACAGGTTATAAGCACAAAAACTGCGAGATTCTCTACATTGATGGATTCGCAGGTCCTGGCGCATATACAGGTGGCGAAGACGGTAGCCCAGTAATCGCGTTAAAGACAGCCTTGGATCATCAACATAGCTTCCCAAAGCCAGTTCACTTTTTGTTCATCGAGAAGGAGTACGATAGAATTGAACATTTGAAACAGCTTTTGGAACAGATCAAGAAGAGTGGCCGGTCTCGCAACATAGGCCCGATTGAAGTAAAGCGTGGGGAGTGCGAAGTTGAGATTAACGCACTGCTTAATGATATTGAAAGAAAAGGACGAAGTTTTGGGCCGGCGCTCGCGTTTTTAGATCAATTCGGATTTTCCGGAGTGCCGATGACCTTGGTAAAGCGCATTCTATCACACGATCACTGCGAAACATTTATCTATTTGGACTATGAGGGAATCAATCGATTTGCGCCAGATGCAACGAAGACGCCCGGGATTGATCGTGCCTTTGGGTCTAGCGACTGGAAAGCGTGCCTCGGAAAAGAGGCAGAACTACGAAAATTCTACCTCAAATCCCTAAAAACACTTGGGGGCGCCGGGTACGCCTACGCATTCTTGATGTTTGACAAGAACCGCACGCCGCTCAATTGGCTCGTTTTCTGTACAGGACATTGGTATGGATTACAAATGATGAAAAAGGCCATGTGGGCGGTGGATAAGACGGGTAATTTCCGATTTTCAGACAAGGATGACCCCAGTCAGCTTTCCCTTCCGGTCTTGGATGAGACTTATAACGATCAGTGGCTCGTTTCGAATCTTTATAAGAAATTCGAGACGCAAACACTCGCGGTAGCTCAATTACGCGATTATGTCTTGTGTGAAACGCCCTGCTACTTGTTTAACGAGGCATTTAGAATATTGGAGACGGAACGCAAAGCCATGAAAGCGATTAATCCGCCGGCTGGCCGAAAAAGGGGCTCATTCGCAGAGTATGAAGACTTACAGTTTAAATTTCGAAAGTATGAACCAGAGCAAGTTCAAGAAGATCTATTCTAAAAACACATAACTGCTGATCGTTCCCCCTCAAGCCTCCGCCAATTCCGCCTCCACTTGCACGCCCTCCCGATCCTCCCCCTTCTCCACAGCCGCTTCCATCTTATCCGCGGCTTCGCGGCGCGATTGCTGCGCCGCTTTTTCGATTTCATCCATTGGCAGATGCCGCTCGATTTCTTCGAACTTGATCGCGATGCGCTTGCTCACGCCGGCTTCGGGCATCGTGATGCCGTAGAGAATGTTGGCGTAGCTCATCGTAATCTTGTTGTGCGTGATCACGAGGAACTGGCTTTGGTCGGTGAATTCCTTGACGATCTGGTTGAAGCGGTCCACGTTGGCTTCGTCGAGCGGCGCGTCCACTTCGTCGAGGATGCAGAAGGGCGCGGGGCGCGAGCGGAAGACGGCGAAGAGCAGCGCGATCATGGTCATGGTTTTTTCGCCGCCGCTCAAGAGCGTCACACTGCGCGGTTCCTTTCCGGGCGGGCGGGCGATGATTTCGATGCCGGCTTCGAGGATGTCTTCACCTTCTTCGAGCACCAATTCGGCCTTGCCGCCGCCGAAGAGCTTGCGGAAGATTTCGTTGAAGTTGCCCTTCACCGATTCGAACGTTTCCTGGAAAAGTGTGCGGCTGCGCCGATTGATGCGCGAAATCACGTCCTTCAGGCTGGCGCGCGCGGAATCCAAATCTTCGAATTGGACTTTGAGGAAGCTGTGGCGCTTCTCGAGTTCCTGTTGTTCTTCGAGCGCGAACATGTTGACCGGGCCCATGCGCGCGAGCTTTTCTTCGATTTGGCGCACGACTTCAAGCGCATCGGCGGCGATCTCCGGCGGCGCGCCGCGCGTGTTGAGTTCCGCGTCGGCGTCCATCTGAAATTCGGCGCGCGCCTGCTCGAGCTTGCCTTCGAGACGCACGCGGAAATTGACTTCGCGTTCGCGCACGGCGGACAATTCGGCATTGGCCTTCTGCTGCTCGGTGGCGATTTCGCGTTCGCTGCCGCGCGCGCGGTCGAAGCCTTCGCGGGCCGCGTCTTTTTGCTGCTGCAAATCGCCGGCTTCCTGCGTGAGCGTTTCGATGCTTGCTGCGAGCGTGCCGCGCGTGGCGTCTTTTTCGGCGAGCGAAACTTCAATCATCGCGCGGCGTTCGACCAGCGAATTGGCGCGGTGGCGTTCGCGGTCGGCGTCGTCGCGGCGGTCGGCGAATTGCGCGGAGAGCGACTGGCCTTCGCGTTCCAGCGCGGTGACGCGTTCGCGCCACGTTGCGGCTTCGCGTTCCATCGCGGCGAGATTGCCGCGCGCGGCGGTGACGATCTGCTCGCGGTCGGCGTGCTCGGCGTCGAGCACGTCGACGGCGGCGGCGCTGCTTGCTTCGAGGAGCTTGGATTGCTCCAATTCTTCGCGCATGGCGAGCACGCGGGCGATGTGCGCGGCGCGTTCGGCTTCAAGCTCGTGGATTTCTTTGACGGCGAGGTTCTTCTCTTCGGCGCTGCGCGATTCTTCGCGCTCGATGGCGCCCTGCATGCCTTTGAGTTCGGTGAGGCTCATCGCCAGCGCGTTGATGTCGATGCGCAAGCGTTCGTCGTCGCGCGCGATGCGCTGCGCGCGTTTTTCGAGGTACGCGGAGCGTTCGGCCAGCGATTCGATGATCTGCTTGAAGTGTTCGATCTCGCCGCCGAGGCGCGCGATTTCGTTGTTGCGCGCGATCAGGCCGACGCGCTGCGCTTTGAATTTTCCGGCGCTGTATGTGCCCGACGATTCGAAGAATTCGCCATCGAGCGAGACGCGATTCGCCAGCGGCCGTTCGCCCACGTCGAAGAGCGTCTTCAACGGCGCAAAACTATCGCCGAACGCAGCTCGCGCGAATTCCGCGGTGTCGTAAACAAAGACGTCGCCCAACAGCGCACGCGCCACGGGATAAAAACGATCCTTGCACGAAACCATTTCGGACGCGCGGCCCAAATATCCGGGCGACGAGCCCGCCTCCGGCGCTTTGCGCGCGGTCATCACGGCAGCGGCGCTGTCGAGCGGCAAAAAGCGCGCGCGGCCCAATTCCGTTTCGCTGAGCTTCGCGGCGAGGATGCGCGCGGTCTGCGCGGTCTCGACGACAATGGTCTCGACGTGGTCGCCGAGCGCGGCTTCGATCGCCTGCTCCAGACGTGGCTCGACGTTCAAGCAATCGACCGCCAGGCCGTGGATTTCGTTTTCGAGATGCAATTCGTGGCGCAGCGTGGTCAACACCGCGCGCGCGCCGGGTGAAAGGCCCTCGCCGCTTTCGCGCAAACCTTCGAGCGCGGCGAGCCGCGAGCGGCGCTGTTCGAGTTCGCGCTGCTGCTCGGCAATGGTGCGGCCCAGGCTGTCGATTTCGTCCTGCGTTTTGTGTTGAAGCGCCTGCATGCCCATCTGCTCGGTTTCGAGCATCTCTTTGCGATGCTTGACTTGCTCGGAGCGGCGGCGGATTTCTTCGGATTCGGCTTGCGCGAAACGAAGCTGATCGTCGGCGCGCGTCATCTGCGCCTGCGTGCGGCGCACGCGGTATTCCAGCGAACCGAGTTCGGCTTCGGCGCGCGTCAGCGTGTCCTGCAATTGCACGCGCCGGCCATGCGCTTCGCCGGATTTTTTGCGGGCGCCTTCGAGCGAGCGCACGCGCGCTTCGCGCAGTTCCAATTCTTTTGCGACGATTGCGGACAGCTCCGCGGCTTTTTCCGCGCACGTGCGGAATTGTTCGCCGGCGCGCTGCACGTCGAGTTCCGCGCGCTCGCGTTCCAACGCAATCGCGGCGGCACGCTCGCCGGACGCGGCGGACGACGCCCGCGCGCGTTCGGATTCGGTGTGAAGCTCCTGTATCTGGCGGCGCTCGGCTTCGGTCTCGGCGTCGAGACGATGGAGACGTTTGCCGGCTTCGGAAAGCTGTTGCTGTGCCGTGGTCAAGCGCGCGTCGAGTTGCGCCATCGCCGATTCGTGTTCAGCGGTGAGCGCTTGCGCGGCAGTCAACTCCGCCGCAAGTCCCGCGACGCGTTCTTCGGCCAATGCCAAACTCGCCGCGGCTTCGCGCAGCGCTTCGCGGCTTGAGAAAGCGTCGTGCAGTAGAATGTCAATGCGCGCCTGGCGCAGCGTGTCGGTGAGTTCCTTCGCTTTGCGCGCCTTCTCGGCCTGGCGCGTGACGGCTTTCAAATTGCGCTCGACTTCGCCGAGCAGATCGTTGAGCCGCGCGAGATTTTGTTCGACGCGTTCCAGCTTGCGGAGCGCGATGCGTTTGCGTTCTTTGTATTTGTGAATGCCGGCGGCTTCTTCGAAGAGCACGCGGCGGTCTTTGCTGTTGGCTTCGAGCAGCGCGGCGACGCGGCCTTGCTCGATCACGGAATAGCTCGACGTTCCGATGCCGGTATCCCAGAACAATTCGCGGACATCGCGCAGGCGGCAGAGCGCCTTATTAATGAGGTACTCACTGTCACCGGAACGGTACAGGCGGCGCGTGACGGAGACTTCGGGCGCGGCGAGCGGAAGTTTGCCGGAGGTGTTGTCGAAAAGCAGCGTGACTTCGGCGAAGTTGAGCGGCTTGCGGTTGCTGGTGCCATTGAAGACGACGTCAAGCATCTCGCCGCCGCGCAGGGATTTGGCGGACTGCTCGCCGAGCACCCATTTAAAGGCGTCAACGACGTTGGATTTTCCGCAGCCGTTCGGCCCGACGAAGCAGGTGAAGCCCTTCTCGAAATCGAAGACGACTTTGTCCGCAAACGACTTAAAGCCAAACGCTTCCAAGCGTTTCAGGTGCATGATCGCAATCTCCGGGTTTGGGTCCCCCCCAACCCCGCGCTCTCGACCCGATGTTATGAGGCATGGGATCGTAATCAGAGTATCGACGCAAACTATACGAGACTGAAGACGCAGTTCCAATGAATTTGCGCCAATTTCAGATTTATATTGTAATTTTGGATTTTGTTTGCACTATTTTCGCTCGTGAGCCCACTCCAATTTGATTTTCTTGCCGAGCACATCGGCGATGCGTTGAAGCATGGTCAAGGAATGGCCCTCATAATCCGCGTCTTCCAGGCGGGCGATGACGGGCTGCTTGGTATTGAGCTTCTTCGCCAGTTCCGCCTGCGTTAGGCCGGCTTCGGTGCGGGCTTGATAGATCATGCGCGCGACATGTGTATTGATGCGCTGTTCGTCGATTTTTTCGCGCAAGAGAATGTTGGTGCCAATCATTTTATTGATGATGGCGGAGGCACTGCTAATCTTCGGCATTTTCGTCTTCCTCCCAAGTGTACCGCTTCGGATCGCTCTCGAATTTCATCTTTCTTTTAATCGCCCTGTCGATGTCAACATCGGGGACCGCGCTGGCCTTTTTTATGATCGCATGAGCGAGCACGGCAAAATCCTTTCCGTTGAAAAAGTACAGAATTCGATATTGAACGTGCTGGTGCTTCGTCCGCAATTCACGTATTCCATCGCGCAAAAAATCTGCTGTGGGGCGCCGCAATTCATGGCCGAATTCTTCCAAATCTTCGATCACCGCGGTGCAATTCTTAAAAGCGTCTGGATTGGCGCACTTTATCGACGCGAGCCAATCGACTACGGGCGCGGTGCCATTATCGTCCTTGAAAAAGACAACCTTTGTCCTGGGCATCGCCAATCTCCAGTGGCAGCTCAATATAGCAAATTTGTTATGCGCGTCAAGATGCGTATTGCCCAATTGGCTCCAATGGATGAAAAAAACTTCAAAAAACTGATTATTTGTCTTGACAATGATCGTTATAACGAGTATTATTCTGGCATGAGCGGACGATTGAGCCAAGAGATCAAGCAGACCAAGCCCTTCAGCTCGTTGGAGACGGAGGCAATCCTGAATGTGCAGCGCACGGCGGACGAGTTCGGGCGCGCGTTGACGGAGGCCCTGAAACCCATGGATATTTCGCCCACGCAATACAACGCGCTGCGAATTCTGCAGGGAGCCGGCCCGGCGGGCTGGTCGTGCAGCGAGATCGCCGAGCGCATGGTGACGCGCGATCCGGACATCACGCGGCTGATCGACCGGCTCGAAAAGCGCGGCTTGGTGCAGCGCGCACGCGGTGAAAAGGATCGGCGCGTCGTCACCGTGCGAATCACGCCGCAAGGCAGCAGGGTCCTGGCCGAATTGGCGCCGATGCTGGCGGGTCTTGAACGCAAGCTGCTCGGACATTTGGGCGCTGATCGCTTGAAGACGTTCATCGATCTACTCGAGGAAGCACGCGCCGGAGCGCAATAATGTTTTTTTGTCCGTGATAATTGTTATCACGACAATCGTTTAAACTGTAAGACCAAGGAGGATTTGCCATGAATACCACCATCCAAACCACCGATTCTACCAACCCCGCGCGCGGCCTGCTGCAAACCGCCGCCAAAGTCTTCGCCACCGACAACGATTGGGCGCTGACGCTCGCGCGGCTCACGCTCGGCGCTGTCTTCTTCGCTCACGGCGCGCAGAAAATGCTCGGCTGGTTCGGCGGCTACGGCTTCAACGGCACGATGGGCTTCTTCACGCAGCAAATGGGCATCCCCGCAGTCTTCGCGTTCCTGGCGATCGCCGCGGAATTCTTTGGCGGGCTTGGATTGATCGTGGGCCTGCTCGGCCGCATTGCCGCGTTCGGAATTCTCAGCAACATGGCCGTCGCGATCGTGACCGTTCATGCGCAATTCGGTTTCTTCGCCAATTGGATGGGCAACCAGAAGGGTGAAGGCATCGAGTACCATTTGCTCGCCATTGCATTGGCCTTGGTGATCATCATCAAAGGTTCCGGCGCTGCCTCGTTGGATTGGCTGCTGGCGCGCAAAGCAAACGTGAACGCGAAGTAATTCAATGTCGTTCGGGCGATCCCCCCACCCCCGGCCCCTCTCCCCCAAGGGGGGAGGGGAGAACGGCGGGCTTCGCTTCGCGAAGCCACTGCATGAACCGGTAATCTTAGCCCATAAATCCCCGCCGTCGTTGTATAGATTAATGACACGCATACATGCTGTCGAATGTATCAAAACAATCTCAACGAAAGGGGATTCCTATGACAACGACTCGGCGAAACTTGCTCAAAACACTCGCGGCCAGCGCGGCCGCGCCTTTCATTTTTCCGGCGCGCGCCTGGGCCGCTGGCGAGAAACGCAGCATTGGCTGCGTGGGCATGGGCAAACAGATGCGCGGGCTGATGAACGGATTCATGTCGCGCGGCGTACAGGTGCTGGGCGTGTGCGATCCGGATACGACGCGCCGCACCGACGCGCAGGCCAAAGCGGACAAGTATTACACCGACAACCCATCGAAAGGGTCGAAGGGCACCATCGCTTACAACGATTACCGCGAACTGATCGCGCGCAAGGACATCGATCTGATCTGCATCGCCACACCCGATCACTGGCACGCGCGAATCATCATCGAGGCAGTGAAGGCCAGCAAGGATGTCTACTGCGAAAAACCGCTCACGCACGATATCCAGGAATCGATCGACGTGATGAAGGCCGTCGAGGAGAACAAGCGCGTCCTGCAGACCGGCTCGATGCAGCGTTCATCGAAGGAATTTCGCATCGCCTGCGAGCTGGTGCAGAACGGCGTCATCGGAAAAATCGAACGCGTCGAATGCAGCTTCGGCGATCCGTTCAGACCCTGCGATTTGCCCGAAGAAAAAGCCGAGCCGGGCCTGGACTGGAATTTGTGGCTCGGTCCGGCGCCCGTGCGGCCATACAATGCGATCTTGAGCCCGCGCGGCATCCACGACAACTTTCCGAATTGGCGCTCGTATGAAGAATACGGCGGCGGCGGCGTGGCCGACTGGGGCGCGCATCACCTCGACATCGCGCAATGGGGCCTGGGCATGGACAACAGCGGCCCGGTCGAGGTTCTGCCGCCGGAAAAAACCGGCGACAAACGCGGCGCGGTGTTGAAATATGCCAGCGGCGTGAGCGTGATTCACAAGGACGGCTACGGCGTTCATTTCTACGGGGCCGACGGCGAAGTGCTGGTTAACCGTGGCAAATTCAAACTGATCGTGAAAGGCGAAACGATCGCCGATCACACGCCGCCTCCGCCGCCGCCCAAAGATAAAAAGGACGCGCCGGCAAAAGACGCCAAAGCGGCCAAAGAGACTGCCAAGACGTCGCTGGACGCTGAATTGAAGAAGGCCGAAGAAGCCTTCTTGAAGAACGCGAAAATCAAACTCTACGTGAGCAAATCGCACCACGACGATTTCCTCGAATGCGTCGCTTCGCGCAAGAAGCCGATCACCAGCGAAATCACCGGCTCGCGCTCGGCGATCTGCTGCCATCTGTTGAACCTGGCGTACAAATATGGCAAGCCCATGAAATGGGACCCCGAGAAAAACGCGTTCGCGGCCGGAACAGGCGATCCGAAATGGCTGACGTTGGACACGCGGGATCCGTTCAAGAAGGGGTAAGCCCTATTAATTGCATCACCCTTGCACTTGACTTCGCCCGCATTTCAAATAGAAGTTCTCTCCGCAGTTTGGGCCAAGATAGCTCAGCTGGTAGAGCACCGCACTGAAAATGCGGGTGTCCCCAGTTCAACTCTGGGTCTTGGCACCATCTCCGCGCCCCCTCGATTGTCCTCAATCGAGGGGGCGCTTTATTAAGAAATCGGCCGCGCGCTAATATTTGCTTGAATTGTGCATCAAAAGTGGAGTAGTATCGTCTAACTATCTGGATCGGGAACGTTCCCCGCGGAGAGGCATGTCCATGAAAAAGATTCTACTCACCATCATCGTGTCTGTTTCGGCCTGCGGCGTCTACGCCGGTCAGGGTGGCCAAAACAATCCCGACAAAGCCGCCGATCAGGCCGCGGCTGCCGCTGTCGATGCCGCCGCGCAGCGCCTCGATCCCAACGCCGCGCCCGCCAACCCGCGCAATATGACGCCGGATGAGCGCAAGAAAGCGGCCGCGCAGAAAAAGGAAGACATCGCGGAACTCAAAGCGAAGACCAAGGAAAACCTCGACCAGATCAAGGCGCTCTTCCAGATGGCCGAAAACGCCTGGAAAGCGAAGAACTACAAGCAAGCCGGCAACTATTATCTCTCCGTATCGAAGGCCACTGTTCCCGGTTCGGAGGACATGGTCGCCACGTCGCTTGAGCGCGTCAATTCCGACATGGAAAAACTCGCCAAAGACCTGATCGCGCAAGCCGACGACGCCGACATGCAGCGCGATTTCATGAAGGAGATCGAGCTGCTTTCGAACGTCTCACGCGAATTCGACATCACCCATGCCAGCAAGGACGGTTACAACAAGCTGACCAGTTTGAAGAGCAAGCCCGAAGTCGCCGGCTTTGTGGAATACGCGCAAGCCGAAGCCCAGATCGCCGACGGCAAGCTGACCGATGCGATGACGACGCTCAACGCGATCATCAACAATCCTCGCTACGAACATTCGATCCCGGCGCTCAAGGCAAACAAGCTGATGGAGAAATTGAACAAAGACGAAGAAACGCGCGGACAGCTTAAGAAGGAATTCCTTGCCAAGGCCGACCAGAAAGCGCCGCAAATGCTGCTCAACGCGAAGAACTGCATCGTCAACAACATGCCCAAGCAGGCGAAAGAGATCTTAAGCACCGTCGTGGACAAGTTCCCCGACACGCCCTACGCCGAAGAAGCGAAGAAGCAGATGGAAACCTTGGCGAGCGGAAAGTAGCGTAGAGTCTCAATCGCATTTGCGATTGCGCAGGCGGCCACATCGGCCGCCTTTTTTTTTTGCGATTTTATGACCGCATAATCCGTTTTATCCACATCCCATTGCTCGCGCTTATCTCGCTGCGCCAGCGATAAAATTCAGATCAGCTTTTCCTCTCCAAATGTGCGAAAGCCTCTCGATTTTTTTGCACACTGCTCAATCTCAATCAATCCGGCTGCGCTCTTCACAAGAAATTCAATCGATCGAAACCAAACGCTCATATCGCGCTTATCACCGCATAACAATGCCCCGCTAATATCCCAACGTTTTCGATTCCAACATTTGTTTGGCCACTGCGCGCGTTCCGCGTCACGTGGCCTAACAGTGTTCGCCACCACAAAGGAGTCAACATGAAACATCACAACGTGCTGTTTGGGCTGTCGTTAGCGGCCATGTTTTCTTTGAGCGGCTTTGCATTACACGCGGCCTCGCTGGATCTCAACGGCGCAATTCTTACCTACACTGCAGGCACGGGCATCAGTAATGCATTGACCGTCAGCGTCACAGGCAGCAGTCTCGTCTTCAACGACACCGCCGAGACGATCACCACAGGCATCGCCAACGCCACCGGCAGCGGAACGAACACCGTCAGCATCCCGTTTGCAGGTGTGACGAGCCTCGTTCTGGCGCTTGGTGACGGAACGGATACGATTACCGG